>Ga0310690_10000076_pt1 | contig 217990 bp, 194 predicted proteins | sample AusTroGonzalo_MG_2_FD_207661 | JGI IMG/M metagenome (GOLD analysis project Ga0310690, IMG submission 207661) | Bovine rumen microbial communities from tropical cattle in Woodstock, Queensland, Australia - Gonzalo_04 (v2) (version 2) | ecosystem: Host-associated > Mammals > Digestive system >... | reverse complement strand
ATCGCCGGCACCGTAGGTTATAACTGACACTGTTTCATATTTGTCATCAAGAGGCATATACTCTCTGCCTATTAATTTGCCGTCAGAAGAAAAGAATGCAATTGGAGGAACATCTATATTTGGTGCAATTGTAATAGCAGGTGTCCTCTCAATTATTACAATTTGCAATCTTGCCGGAAACCAGAATCTTCTTATATAAACATCTCTTACCGGTTCAAGTTTTTTGATACTTTCTTTCAGCGAGGATGTCTGTACTAAAAAAATCGGTCTTGTTGGAACTTTTGTTCTTCTTAATGCAGATAATATCTTGGATGAAGGAACAATTTGGTTATTTACTATTTCCAGGACGGGACTGTTGACTCTATCAAATGCATCTGCCGGCAATCTCCATTGTGGCATTTTAAGAATAAAAATTGAAATGAATAATAGTGAGAAAATCAGTATCAGTTTATACATCATGCGAAGTCTTGTCAGTCTGCGCTGAGTTTTTCTGACTTGTCTATGCATTTTTGCCTGTTTAAGTCGATGGTTTCTGTAGTATTTAGGTTTTACATCTTCTTCATCTGCCATTATTTATTCAATCCTGCACTCATTAGTATCATTTCAACAAGTTCATCGTATGATATACCGTCAACGGCTGCTTGTGCCGGTAAATCACTCGTATCTGTCATTCCGGGGTTCGTATTTACTTCAAGAACATAAGGAATGTTATTTGTAATCAGAAAATCAACTCTCGAAACCCCTGAGCATCCACATACTTCAAATGCTTTAACAGCGGTGCTTTTTACCTTTTCTGTCATATCAGCAGAAATTTGTGCCGGTAAGATAAACTCAGTCATTCCCTTTGTATACTTAGCCTCGTAATCATACCATTCATTTTTAGGGCGAAGCTCCAATATCTCTGTAGCAAAAGGTTTGCCGTCTTTTTCAAGTACTCCCACTGTTGCCGAAATACCTGTTAAATATTCTTCTATAAGGATTTCAGAATTGTATTTTCTTGCATTTTCCACTGCGGTAATAAGTTCTGAAACATTGTTAACTTTACTCATCCCAAAGCTTGAGCCCTCTGAAACGGGTTTGACCATTAATGGATAATTTAAGTCCAATACTTTTTTTACTGGGTCTTCATTTTTTAATAGAAATACTGACGTGATGAGCGGTATTCCCGCTGTTGACATTATTTTTTTTGTATATTCTTTATTCATACAAATTGCGCTGGACATAACACCACAGCCGGTATATGGTATCTGTAAAATTTCAAGCAGCCCCTGAATGCATCCGTCTTCACCATATTTCCCGTGGAGCGTATTATATGCATAATCGAATCCTTTTAATTTGTTCGCAGCGTTTGCATCAATATCAACAATTTCAGAATTATGATAACCGCATCTTAAAAGTGCGGCATGTACATTCTTGCCGGAGCGTAAAGAAACTTCTCTTTCAGATGACATTCCTCCGCATAAAACTGCTATTTTTGATTCTTTCGATATAGAATTTGACATATTTCTTCCTCTTTTTTAGTCTTTTCACCTATGAATACAATTTCAGGAACTAATTCAATTGTAAACATTTCTTTTACTGATGTATACATTTTTAACATTAGTTCTAAAACATTTTCTGATGTTGCATTACCGGAGTTTACAATAAAATTTGCGTGGTTCCCCCAAACTTTGGCATTACCGCAATTCATCAATTTACAGCCGGCTTTTTCAAGCAATCTTCCTGCCGAGTCATTCGGCGGATTTTTAAATACACTTCCAGCATTCGGTGATGCAAGATTAGGCTGTATATCCCTTCTGCATTGGAGATTCCGATTAATTAATGCTTCAATATCTTCATTTTTACCTTTTTTTAATTCAAATTCTGCGCCAAGTAGTATATATTTATTAGTTTGAAAGACTGATTTTCTGTACCCAAAATCAAGCTCGTTTTTTTCTTTATAAATGACTTCCTTCTTTTTGTTGTCAAAAACGCAGCAGCGAACTAAATTATCTGAAATTGCTTGACCGTGAGCAGAGGCATTCATGTAAATTTCTCCACCTATTGTCCCCGGGAAACCAATCATAAATTCAAATCCGCTTAAACCGGCTTTTGCGGTTTTTTGTGAAAGAAAAGGCCCTTTAACTCCGCATTCTGATATAACGTGATTTCCCCTTATATCACAATAATTCATGCCTGTAGTTAGAATTAAATTTCCTTTATAACCATTTGTGGAAAATAATACATTTGAGCAATTACCAAGGATAGTATAATTATCAAGTGTTTGCAGAAGATATACCAATTCTTGTTGATTTTTGGGAATAAATAATTTATCAACCTTTCCACCGATTTTAAAGGTTGTTAGATTTTTGATTTCATAATTCTCCCTAACTTCTATTTGCAAGCCAAGTCTCCGTTTGCTTTTGATAAATATTTCCAAAGGTTTGTAATAGTTCCTGCACCAAGTCCTATTACAACATCACCTGCTTTTAATGTAGGTAAAAGATTTTTCCCCACATCTTCCATCGGACCTCCAATGTATTCGGCACTATCTAAATCGGATGCGAAGTTCTCTCCGCTTATACCGTCAATTTTGTTTTCTGATGCCGCATAGACATCTGTTACAATAATTCTTTTCGCATTATCAAAAGATTGTTTAAATTCATTCCATAAACCTTGAAGCCGGGTGTATCTGTGCGGTTGAAAAACTGCGACTATATGTTCTTTCCCGTATTTTTGCGCTGCTGAATCAAGTGTAGCTTTTATTTCTGTCGGGTGATGAGCATAATCATCATATACTTTAATCCCGTTTAATTCTCCTGCCTTTTGGAATCTTCGCCCCATTCCTTCAAATGTATTACAATACTTGCTTATATCTGCTATATTTACCCCCGATTCATTAAGTGCGGAAATTACTGCCAGAGTATTGTATACGTTGTGGATTCCGCCCAGCATGATAGACAATGAAATTAAGAAAGAATCTCTGTAATAAACATCAAAAGTGGTTTTATTCGACGTGAAACTTATATTCTTTGCCGTATAATCAGCGTTATTAAGTCCGAATGTGATAAAATTACCCTTTAAAAGTGCCGTACCAGGATTATCTGCATTTATAATTACTTTTTTTGCTTTTTTCAATGCTGTCTCGAAAGTTCTTACCAAGTCATCCAAACCGTTTTTATAATAATCAATGTGGTCTTCCTCTAAATTATTTATTACAAGAATATCCGGATTATATTTTGTAATTGTTCCGTCACTTTCGTCAAGCTCAGCAATAAAGAATTTTCCGTTTTTGTGCTGGGCATTAGTATGAAGCTCCGGAACTATTCCGCCGTCAACAAATGAAGGCTCAAATCCTGCTTTATCAAGCACATATGATGCCAAACCGCTTGTTGTTGTTTTGCCATGTGTGCCGGAGAATCCTATAAAACATTTATTGCTTGCCATCGCAGATTCTGAAATCTCCTTAAGCAAATCGGATCTGTGATAAATGTTTAATCCTAATTCTTTTGCTCGTACAAGTTCCGGATTGTTTTCTTTAATAGCTGTACTTGCAATTATAATCGCATTATTTGGAACATTGCTTGAATTATGTCCTATAAAAACTTTTGCACCAAGGTCTTTTAATGCATCAATATACTTACTGTTTTCTATATCAGAACCGGATACTTCATGCCCTTCTTCCAGCAAGTATTTCGCCAGTCCGCTCATCCCAATTCCGCCAATTGCTATAAAATGATATTTTACCATTTCTTTTACCTTCCAAACTGTGATCATTATAGTATAAAGAGGGTTGAAAGTAAAACGCATTAAATAATGTTATTGGCGACTCTTTCAGCACGTTTATTTACAATATTGTCATAAATTGAGCCTGTTGCAAAGCCTCCTGCCGTGAAGCCTATAATTCTGAATATTAAATTAATCTTGTTTTTAGCTGTACCACCGTTAAGATATGCACTTAAAGCTCCACATGCTGCACCTAATAATGGCCCAAGGGCTTTGCCCGCAGCGCTTCTATGGTACGGCATTCCAGATTGTGCAACTGATGCATTTCTAATATTTACGGCGGCTCCCTCATTTTGTACATAGGCTACTTTTTCAGCAGTTTCTCTAGCTTTCTTATTTCTTACGGCATCAACTAATGCACCTCCTCCGATAGTGCAACCTGTAGCAATTAATGTGGCCGGAATTGCAATCTTGCTTCTACGTTCACATATTTTTCGGTATGCTTGTGCATCAGGCAGTGTAGTTTTATATTTTTTTAGAAAATTTTTATAAAATTCAGGTATCTCTTTATCTGCAATAATTTTATCTATGTCATTTTTACCGTTTTCAAGATCTTTTTCGTATTTAAGAATAGTTTTTTCAAAATTGTCAGAATTCCTAAGCTTTAAATCCGGCAAAAAATCTATAGCTGCAGGAATGCTTAATAAAGCTCCGGTTGTTACTCCCAAATTTGATTTATAGTAAGGTACATCACTTTTTCTGTTCTGTTGAGAAGAAAAAGATAAATCATAAGCTTGTATTGGCTGAACTGTTAATTCTGACATACTTTAACCTTAAACTACACTACATCTATATAAAGTATTTTTTTTCAGAAAAATTGCCATTATTATCGCTGATTGTTACATTCGTTAATAATTCAAGCCCAAATTACTAATTATTAACCCGCATTTGCTCTTTTAATTCTTGAATTTCATATTTTAATCTGTTTAATTCACATGTTATTGGATCTGGAATCCTGTTGTGCATTAAAACACCGTCTGCATTTACGTATGTCTGATGCACAACCCTTCCGGGGATTCCTACAACTGTACTGTTGGCAGGAACATCATTGATTACGACCGAACCGGCGCCTATTCTTACATTATCACCAATTGTAATGTTACCCAAAACTTTTGCCCCTGCGCCAATGATTACATTGTTTCCTATTGTTGGGTGTCTTTTTGTATGGGCACTTCCTGTCCCGCCGAGAGTAACCTGCTGATAAATAAGAACGTCGTCACCTATTATTGTAGTTTCTCCTATTACAACACCCGTTCCATGGTCTATAAAAAATCTGTTACCGATACTAGCTCCCGGGTGAATATCAATACCGGTAAAAATTCTTGACCAGTATGAAATCAACCTTGGTATAAAGGGAATTTTCCAATAATTTAGCTTATGAGCTATTCTGTGTAATAAAAGCGCCTGCAAACCGGGATAACAAAAGATAACCTCGGCTAAATTATTTGCAGCCGGATCTTTTTCATAAATGACTTTTATATCTTCTTTTATTTTTTTTATAGCTCGTAATAACATAATATCCCCTTAAGCTACCGTATTTTATTTTACCACACAGATAAATATCTTTCGCCGGTATCAGGAATAACGGTAGTAATTACTTTGTCAGGAAATTGTTTTGATAAATTTTCTGCTGCAGCGACATTTGCGCCAGCAGATATTCCGCAAAAAATACCGTTTTGTGTGGCAAGTTTTTTTGCCGTTGCGATAGCTCTCTCTCCTTCGATTGTAATTATACCATCAAGTGGGCAATCCTTACATATTCCGGGAATGAAGTTTGCACCAATTCCCTGAATTTTATGGGGTCCTGCTGTCCCTTGCGAAATCAATGGGCTCTCTGCCGGTTCCACTCCAAATACTTTTACTCCATGTTTTAGTTCTTTTAAATATTTGTTTATTCCTGTTACTGTGCCACCTGTTCCTATTCCGGCAACAAAAATATCAACTTTTCCTTCAGTATCATTGAAAATTTCTTTTGCTGTTTCGATATGTGCTTTAGGATTGTCAGAATTTTCAAACTGCATTGGAATAAAACAGTTTGGATAAATATTTTTAAGTTCAAAAGCCTTATTAACAGCGCCTTGCATACCTTCTGAGGCAGGCGTTAAAACGAGCTCTGCCCCGTATGCTGAGATACTTTTCCTGCGCTCTAATGACATGCTCTCAGGCATACATATTACAAGTTTAAGCCCGAGAACTGCACAGCACATAGCCAAACCGATTCCGGTGTTGCCGCTTGTGGGCTCAATAATTACTGTATCTTTATTTATTTCGCCTCTTTCAAATGCGCCTTTAATCATTGAATACGCGGCTCTGTCTTTAATTGACAAAGACGGATTAAAATACTCCAATTTTAGGTAAATATTATCCTTATATTTAACCATTGGAGTTTTTCCTATCAAATCTAAAACATTATCATAAATCATATTATACATAGTAGCACTATGATTGTTTCCGAAAATCACCGAAATGTACTATTTGAGCAAAAAATATGTATATTAGCTTGCTCTGCGCATGAGGTCAGAAAGTTTTACATCTTTATTTTTGATTGAAGGCTCTTTTTTTAGTACAACCGGCTCGTTTTTTAGCTGGCAAAGCCCTATTTTTTGTGGTTCTTTCTCAAAAAATAAACATTTTTGTATAAAATTTAGTAATATATTCATAGTTTTCTCCGTTAGGTACATTATATATGTAGATTCTATAAAGTTTCTCATATATTAAAACTATTTTTTTAACAAAAAACATCATTACTTGCGGTAGAATTTTGCTGTATGATAATAATTATATGGATTTGAACAAAAATTATGATAAAGATTTTAAGTTGGCATGCGAACTTTCTGAGGGCGTATTTTCTCATACAGAATTGATTGAAATGTTGCAAAATGGAAATATTCAGGAAAAACAGTTCTCCGCTCTTAGCCTTGATTGTCTTAATAATGCTTATGAAGGGAAGGTTCTTGTAAGTAATCTGACCGGATGTGATGGGAAAATAAGAGAGGCTGTAGCTCTTAAAATTAATCAACTTTTAACTGCGAATCCAACCGGATTTTCTCTATATGTTTACCACTATCCTGAAATTTTTGCAGATGCTTCGATTGATATAAATGCGAATATTTGCAGATTGGTTATAAATTCTGTGAAGATACTCAAAAATGATGATAATTTTAAAAAAGTATATCTGGCTAAAATTTTGAACTATATAAATGAAACATTTGCTGAAATTGACAAATTTATTTACAAAGATAAAAAATATGTGATTAATAAGCAATTGTTTAAGTTGTATTGGTGTCTAGAGAGTCTAAAACTTTTTGTTAATGATGTTCCTGGTACTACCTTACATGGAATTTTAGAAAGAGCATCTTTGGAAACGGAATATACTATCCGAGAAAAAGTAGCTCAAATACTAATTCTTACTAATGACGATACATATTCGGATTTGATTAATAAAATGAGCAATGATGAAAATTACTATGTTAAAGAGGCTTTTAATACTAAAAGCAGATTTTAATACTATTTTTTATTTCTTTTGTTAAGTTTTATTACATTATATTATTAAAAAAAGCAATTTTTCTTCGGTAAAAAACTTTATTTATATAACAGGGAAAATCGAGGAATTAAAAATGCCGTATCCATACGCAACAAATTTAAATATGCCTTATTTGAATGCCGGTTTGGGTAGATATCCAACCTATGGATTATACAATACACCATCTGTATCAAGCCCTTCGAATAACACTTCAAATAATACTCCGACAGAATCTTATTCTGAGCGTATGGCGAGGATTACACGTGAAGAACGTGAAAAATATCAGAAAAAAGAGCAGGAACGTAAAGCTAAGGAAATGGAATTACCCTTAACTGAGAGTGAAAGCAAAGCTATAAAAGAAGATATTTTAGTAATTGATGCCCAAAATAATAAAAAAGCCCAGTCGTCAGTCGCAACTGCATTGGCATTTCCGGCATTATTTTCATTTTCTACACTTAAATCGGCATTAAAACCCAGTAAGTATACTGTAAATATGTTTTATAAAGATGGTGCGTCTCACATGAATTTATTTAGTGCAAATGCCGATTTGATGGGAAATGCACAAACAGCTATGCAGAAACTTGAAAGAAAATTCGCAAAAGATATAAAAGTTCGCAAGGGTGATGCTGCCGGTATGAAACATGTAGTCGAAGAACGAAATTTCTTCCGTGATATCATGCAGGAGGCTCTTGCAAGCGGGGATCAAAAAGAAATTGCTAAAGCTACAGCAATTTGTCAAAAAGGTGCGAGCGCTAAGAACGGATGGCTCAGAAGATTATTTAGAGGTTTAAGGAAACAAGATAAATTGGTAAATCGATTTGATTCTGTTGCAAATGCGGATTTAGCAGGACAGTTCAAATCAGTACAAGTTCCAAAAACTGAAACGTCATTCTTAAAGAATATGTTTAGCAGTAAGTTTTCGATAATTATGGCATTGAGTATGGTTGTTATGCCGTTCGTTTCAGATTGGAAAAATATCAAACAAGCTCGTGCGGTTGATAAAGAAAACAAAGCTAAAGGTGAAAAGACTAATTATGGCGGTAAACAGATAACCCAAACATCTCTTAGAGCCGGTGCAAGTTTCTTAGCATATAACGTTGTTGATACAGCAGTTAGAACAATTATTAAACGTAATATGGGAAAAATTGCAGCCAAAATAGCAACAAAAGGAGTAGGTAAGGTATTAGGCGGTGTACTTGGTTCAGTTGCACCAGGTTTGGGAACTGTTTTAGGTATGTTTGTTGGTGCAGGCTTAGATTTTGTACTCAATAAATTTGTATTTGGGAAAATGAAATTCTTTAATAACTCCGGCGTAAAAGAAGCAACTGTTGCAAAAGCAGATGATGCAACGCTTATATCAGAGCTTAGCAACAGTTATATGATGGGAGAAAAAGTTAGTGATAAATCACTTGCAGTATTAAAGAAAAAACTTGATGACGATTCATTTAAGAAATTGAAGGAATTGCACGATATGCCTGAAGACAAGAGAAACGAAGCAATAGCTCAAATGCAAGCTCAGGTAGCAGAAGCTCAGCAGGCTTTGGCGGCGCAACAGGCAGCTGAAACTCAGCAAAAAGCTTAAAATTGGTTATTAACAGGACTTAATACCGACATCTCACAATTTTTGCAATTGAATTTTAAAGGATAGATAGTGTTGTGTGAATCCCTAAGGTATAATTGTATTGGCGATTTACACATATTAAGTGCGTATTTAATGCAATGTTTGCAACGCATCAATTCTACTTGCCTGTTCGGAATTTTTGTTTCTAACGACATCTCTGTAACATTTGAACCGCATTTTTTATAAAACTCTTTTGCACTTTCATTGTGTACATTCGCTCTGTAATCAACTTCCGAAACAAAATATTTTGTATATTTCATCTTTTTCTGATATACACGGTTTTCTTCATACACTTTGAGTCTTTTATCCATAAGAATTTTAAATATAGTTCTTCTTAATTCATTAATTTTACTAACAGGCATGAACGGTATATCAGTATTTTGAGAAATTTTTATATTAATGATATAAAAATCACCCTCTCCTGTTTTTGAAAATTGTTTTATAAAGGTTTCCTTCATCTTTTCAGGATTTTTTGCTGATTCTGAATATGGTATATCAAGCATAATTGAAACACCATCTTCATCTGTCGCATGTATTCTATTCGTAACTTCAATATTGACTCCGATTTGTCTTTTTACCGGTCTTTGTATGGCTTTCTCGAAATCAACATCAAGATTACGGTATATTATATCTCCTACTTTAATCTCAATATTTTTATTAGGATATATAGTTACAAAGTCGTCTTTTGAGTCCTCGTAAACTTTATTTACCAAACATCCGTCGTTGTTAAAATACAAGCCGTCTTGCGGATGAATTTTTTTTTCTGTTTCTACAATGAAACCTTTATTAACTATTTTCAAAACTTTTCCTATATATTCACCTTTTGATTTCGGAGAATCAAAACAGTAGCAGTCTTCTCTGCTGTTTAAAAAATAATTGGTAAAACCTCTGTTAAATGATTTTTCCGGATTTGGTTGGAATTGATAGATACTTCTGCCTGATGAAGACCCATTTCCTAACAAACTTCTGTAATATGCAACAATATTTTTAACATAACCAGCATCTTTTAATCTGCCCTCTATCTTAAATGAGCAAACGCCTGCATTTATAAGTTCTTTTATATATTTACTTCCGTTAAAATCTTTTAGGCATAGAGGATAAATGTTATCGGCTATTATATTTCCATTATTATCAATAACATCATATTTTTTTCTGCAAGGTTGAGCGCATTCACCTCTGTTTGCGGAACGACCTCCTATGTATTGACTTAGATAGCACTGACCGCTCATAGAAACACATAAAGCACCATGAATAAAAGCTTCTAATTCAAGATCTGGATTTTCATTGTGTATTTGATTAATTTGATCAATGGACAATTCTCTTGCAAGGATTACTCTTGAAACTCCGATTTTATTCCAGAATTTAATCTTTTCAGGCAAATAGTTATCACATTGAGTACTCATGTGTACGGGTAAAGAACAATTATCTTTGATTAATCTATTCAATAATCCTGTATCTTGAACTATTATGGCATCAACTCCTATATCTTCAAGTTGATGGACGAGCTTAACAGCTTCATCAAGTTCAGAGTTAGTTAATATTGTATTAATTGTAATATGAACCTTTGACCAAAATTTGTGGGCATAGTTTACGACCTCTTTAATATCATCTAAGGAATTTGAAGCGTTTTGTCTGGCTCCAAAGGCCGGTGCTCCAATGTAAACTGCATCGGCTCCGCAATTAATTGCTTCAAAGGCCGTTTCTTTATTTTTTGCCGGAGCAAGAAGTTCAATATTTTTTTGTTGAATCACTATCCCATTCTCTTTCCGAATATCGATTTAAAGAAGGATGCAAAACTGCCTCCGTTTTCAGCTCTTTCTTGGAATTTATCATAATTATCAATTACAAATTTATTACTTGGATCAACATTTTTTAGTCGTTCCATATATTCCATTGCGTAGGTATAATCACCTATAGAATCTCGGAATATGGCGAGTTTTTGCAATGCATTTGAATTTTTAGGTTCTAACTCTGCCAATTTTTCCCAAAATTCGCAGGCTTTTGTGGTATCTTTTAAACCTTCGAGCTGAGTTGCAATTGTTTCTATAAGCTCAGAATTTTTACTATCGAATTGGTATGCTGTCATATATTCATTCAATGCAACTTCTTTTTCACCCTTTAATATGTTATATTTTCCCCAATTCAAGTGCTCATTAAAAGCGTCTCCTGTTGATTCATATATCAGTGCTCTCATTTGGTAAATTAGAGGTGAGTTCGGCGCAAGCTTTTCATACTCATTTATTTCTTCAAAAGCATTATCCTGCATACCTTTTTGAAAATAGTATTGTGCAAGCAATGAATGTATTAATGGCTGGTCTTTATATTCTTCTTTGACACTATTTAGAATTTCATAAGCCTTGTCATTTTCTCCCAAGTCCATTAATGCTCTTGCTCTAGTTAATTCATTCTTGGTTAGCTCTAATGCTTTATCAGGTTGGGAGTTTCTAATATAATAACCGGCAAGTATTTCTTCGAATTCTTTAAATCCACTGTCTTTAAGTCCTCTTTCCAGAATTTGTATCGAAGAAATGATACCTTCGGTTTTTTCGTATAATTCAGCAAGTTTGATATATGGCATTGGATTTTTATCATCGTCATCTGCAATTCGCAAGTACATATCAATTGCTTCATGATATTTTTCTTCACTTTCACAAATACTCGCATACAAATAACGTGCCGGAAGTGCCTCTGTGTTATCCTTTGCACTATCTATTGCTTTTTTGTAGTCAGACTTTGCATAGCCCATTTGTTGCTGTAGTGAATGCATATTGCCTCTTAAAAGGTAATATTTAAATCTGTCCTCATTTTGGAATATATCAATCAATTGCTCATGGGCAAGTATATTTGCCGGGTCAACTTCAAGCATTCTTCCGTAATACGCTTTTGCTTCATCCTTCTTCCCTAAAATCAATGCAATATGTGCTAATTTTGTGAGTAATTCAACATCATTTGACTTATGAGGTAATTCCTTTCTGTATTCGGCGTATGCTTCATCGTATTTTTCATCCATTTCCAATTGTTCTGCTAATTTCATTATTTTCTCCTAATTAAACTTGTTTTGAGCGGCAGTTATTCCTTCTTCAAAATAACATGCTAGCCCTTGTTTTGCTATTACCAGAGTCGATTTTAATATCTCCAATTCTTCTTTAGAAAAATTCTGTAGTACAAATACTTCTGAAGGCAGATTCGGCTGAGGCCCTATTCCTATTTTTAAACGAGGGAAATTCTGAGTCCCTAAATGTTGTACTATAGACTTTATACCATTATGGCCACCATCTGAGCCATTAGCACGGAATCTTATTTTGCCTAAAGGCAGTGATATGTCATCATAAATTATTATAATATCTTCAATATTAATTTTATAATAATCAATTACACTGCGGACAGACTCTCCTGACAAATTCATAAAAGTGGTAGGCTTTATTAAAATGTAGTCTTCTCCATTATGTTTATAATTAGTCAAGAAACACTTTAATCTCGAAACTTCTTTAAAAGACAAGTTATTATTTAGAGCAATACTGTCTGCAAGCATAAATCCGGAGTTATGTCTTGTAAAAGTATATTTTGCACCAATATTTCCCAATCCCGCAATAAGTTTCATCTGAATCTCCGCATATTTTTCATCATTTGATGCATAGAAAGTTTACCAGCTCCGGCCTGTCCCATTTTGCTGCTCATTTTAGATACAGCATTTTTCATATCAGATACACCCTTCATCATTTTACGCATTTGTTCGAACTGGCTTATGTATTGATTGATATCATGAATCGGAATGCCTGAGCCTTGTGAAATGCGTCTTTTACGTGAAGAATTCATAATTTCAGGATGCTCTCTTTCTTCCGGTGTCATAGATTGAATAAAAACTTCAATACGCTTAAATTCTTTTTCTCCTTTATGCGAAATCAGTTCTCTGTCATCTTTGGAGAGTTTTAATCCCGGGATCATTCCTAACAGCTGATCCATAGAGCCAAACATTTTCATTTGTGATTGCATTTTTAAGAAGTCGTTAAAAGAAAATTCAGCTTTTGCCATTTTCTTTTCCATCTCTCTTGCTGTTTTTTCGTCAAAAACTTCCTGAGCCTTCTCGACCAGTGAAACTATATCGCCCATTCCCAAAATTCTATCTGCTATACGTTCGGGATAGAAATCTTCTAAAGCCTCGAGTTTTTCTCCTGTTCCTGTAAGTTTTATCGGTTTATTTGTGCAGTATGTTAAACTGAGAGCAGCGCCGCCTCTGGTATCTCCATCTAACTTTGTAAGGACAATGCCAGATATGCCGAGCTGTTCATTGAAATTTTCAGCAACGTCAACAGACGATTGACCTGTCATAGAGTCAATTACCAACAATTTTTCAGTAGGATGAAATACTCTGTCGATAATTAAAAGTTCTGCCATCATTTCCGTATCAATTTGTAATCGTCCTGCCGTATCAAGAATTACTGTATTAAATCCGTTTTCTTTTGCATAAACTATCGCATTTTGTACAATTGATTGAACATCTGTTTTTTCTTGTGAATAAACTTCAACTCCTATTTGGTCGCCAAGTGCTTTTAATTGTGTGATGGCAGCTGGTCTGTAAATATCACATGCCGCCAGTAAAGGATTTCTGCCTTCTTTTTTTAATTTTATTGCAAGCTTGGCAGCTGTGGTCGTTTTACCGCTTCCTTGAAGGCCTAATATCATTATTAAATTAGGATGACCAGAATAATCAATCGGTGAAATATTGCTTCCCAATAGTGATACTAATTCGTCATGAACTATTTTTATTAACTGTTGTGATGGGTTCACTCCTTTTATAACATTTTCACCCTCAGCTTTATCCTTAATTTTTGATATAAATGATTTAACTACACGTAGATTTACGTCAGCATCAAGTAAAGCACGGCGGATTTCTCTTAATGCGTCTTGCATATTTTCCGGTGTAAGTTCGCTCTGGCCAGAAGTTTTGGATATAATCTCCTGTAATTTGTCTGACAATGATTCAAACATACAATACCCCATTTGTTATATTGTATGTTCACAATAGCATAAACATTATAAAAAATTAAGCATTAAAGGTGGTCATATTTTGCTGTATATTGTTGTCAATTAAACTTTTTATTGCACTAATCGTTTGTTTAATTGCACTGGCCTGCGTTTCCAGGTTTGTCATTCTTAAATCAATGCGGTCTTCTTTTTCGTTGATAAGACTTTTTTGTGCTTCATATTCAACAAGCGCAGCATCTCGTACCTCGGCATTACTTAATTGAGCAATATCGGGGCAATTGAGTGCCATTTCGGTATGGTATGAATTTTCAAAGAATAGATTACCATTATCTATGCCTAACTCTCTATCAACTTTGGTAAAATTAAACATGTTATTTTGAAGCATCTGATCTACATAACCAGCTTCTGCGACATGGTCATAACATTTCCAACCTTTATCTTCAATGGTTGTAAATATATCCTCATAACGTTTTATTTTCCTTTTTGTTTCTGCATCAAATAATGAATTATAAAAGTCTAATGCATTGTTCATTGACTCTTCTGCTACTTTTTTTTGTTCGGGATCAGTAGTTGCTTCTACAATCTCTTTCTTTCTTAAATATGTTTGATAATATGTATCAGCATTTATGATATCTGACGGACTCACTCCTGTAAGAGCAGAAAGAATATTAGCTCTTTGAGATTCCCAATTGCAGCCGGGTTCTCCATTTGGGGAAAATAACTTTGCTAATTCGGCATATTTTGAATCTAATACAACTTTGTCATCCATATCTGTCAATACATACGCACTGTCCGTTATTAATGAATTAGGATACATAAGGTTTGCATAATTGATATCAACGTAATTTTCTCCGCCATTGAGCACATATTTAAGGGTTTTACTATTTAAAGCCTCTTGGTATTTACGTGTGACTTTTTGCATATCCCTTGCCAGAGCAGTTTTATTATTGGCGAGCTTTGTAAGTTCGCATCTTACATCATTACCCCGTCGGGTAAGTTGTAATAATCTCGATTGTGATGCCGCCATTCCCATGTTTTGCTTATTTCCTTTTTTTGTTTTTCCCTTGTTCAATATGTTTTAACGGCACATTTGTTCAAAAACTTTAATGTTTTTGAGTAAATTGTTACAAAAGTTTACAAATACAATCGCAATATTAGGATTTATTTTTTAGAAAATTTACTAATCCTTCCAAACCCAAAATGTAACTTTGATTTCCAAATCCGGCAACAATCCCTTGACAAACTCCTGACAGTAAAGAGATATGTCTAAATTCTTCTCTGGCATGTATATTGGTCATATGTATTTCAATGGTTGGAATATTAACGGCGCCTATTGCATCTCTTATAACAACACTTGTATGAGTATAACCTCCGGCATTTATCAAAATGCCGTCATATATTCCTCTTGCTTGTTGTATTTTTTCAACGATCTCACCTTCGATATTACTTTGGTATGTATCAACTTCAACACCAATAATCTTTCCTTTGTTAACAACTTCTGCTTCAATTTCTTGTAATGATTTCACGCCATATTTTTCAGGTTCTCTTATACCCAGCATGTTTAAGTTTGCGCCGTTTATCAGTAAAATTTTCATTATATACGTTACCCCTTTACCCCTAACCCCTTTTATTATACAATAGCTTTGAGAGAATACAAATTTTTAATGAGGAAGTAAATATGGTTAATAAACGCTGGTATGATAGTGACCCTATTTTAAAGGAAGCTTTGGAATTATTAAGGCTCCAACCTGATAATACCCAGAAAGAAGCTGCTGAATTCATGCTTAAACTGCAAGAGCAGGTCGCAGCAGAGGTTATTGACCACGTTTATGACATTATTAATACATATCAAGGCAAGGGAAATCGTTGGTATGATAACGATCCTATGATGATTAAAGGTGTTGAACTTTTAAGAAATGCCCCTCCAAGTATACAAAGAGTCGCAGCACTTAAACTCCTTATTGCGCTTGAAAGAAAAAGCTTTGAAGGAATCGATATTTAATGAAGGATGTTCAAAATCAAAAAGATTCCAGAGGAATTGAAATTCAAAAGGTCGGAATTAAAAATTTTGAGATTCCTCTTGCAATACAACGTAAAGATGACAATGACAAAGTAATTTATGCTACTGCAACTGTTGGAGTAAGTTTGCCAGCACATTATAAAGGCACCCATATGTCACGTTTTGTTGAGGTTCTGAATGAATGGCGTACAAAAAAAACATTAAGTATTGACATAAAAGGTTGTGTAGAGGCTATTATCAAAAAGCTTAATGCAAAATGCGGGTATTTGAAATTTGATTTTAAATATTTTATTGATAAAAATTCACCTGTAACGGGAATATCGGCACCTATGTGTTATGATTGTTCTTTTGAAGGTGTTTTAGATAATTACAAAGAGGATGATGAGGAATACAAGTTTTATCTTGGTGTTAAAGTCCCGGTAACAACACTTTGCCCTTGTTCTAAAGAGATTTCCGATTATGGTGCTCACAATCAAAGGGCTATAGTTTCTGTTAAAATTACGTACCCAGAAGACGAGCATATTTGGATTGAGGATTTGGTTTCTGATATAGAGAAATGTGCATCTTCAGAGCTTTATCCAATTTTAAAACGAGAAGATGAAAAATATGTAACAGAAAAAGCATACAATAATCCCAAATTCGTTGAAGATGTATTGAGAGACGTTGTCCTGCTTTTAAGAGAAAATGATATAATTGATTCTTTTGAAGTCGAGTGTGAATCAATTGAGAGCATACACAATCACTCTGCCTGGGCTTATCAGACTGAAGGATAAACAACCTTAAATTTAATATTTATTTACATAAATTAGTGTTTGTAGTAAAGTTTAGCATGTAGAGGGCAATTTAACCCGATGTATAAAAAGAAGGAGAACTCAAATGAGTGAAAGAAAATTAGTAGGAACAGAAGAAATGTTCAGAAAAGCACTTGCCGGCGGTTATGCTATCGGTGCTTACAATGTTAACAACATGGAAATTTTACAAGGTATTGCAGAAGCTGCTGAAGAAACACGTTCGCCGATTATTCTTCAGGTATCTGCAGGTGCTAGAAAATACGCTAATCAAACTTACCTTATTAAGTTGGTTGAAGCGGCATTGGCTACAACAACAGTACCTATCGCACTTCACTTAGACCATGGTGCTGATTTTGAAATATGCAAAGCTTGTATTGATGGCGGATTTTCATCAGTTATGATTGATGGAAGCAGATTCCCGTTTGAAGAAAATGTTAGAGTTACTAAACAGGTTGTTGAATACGCTCATCAAAGAGGTGTTTCAGTTGAAGCTGAACTTGGTAAACTTGCAGGTGTCGAAGATGATGTTAATGTATCAGACAAAGATGCAAAATATACTAATGTTAAAGAAGCTGTTGAATTTGTTAAACAAACCGGATGTGATTCTTTGGCAATTGCGATAGGTACTTCGCATGGTGCTTACAAATTCAAAGGAGAAGCAAAATTAGACTTTGAAAGACTTAAAGAAATCAAAGATGCATTAAGAGAAGCTGGATTTGGCGACTATCCTATAGTTCTTCATGGTTCTTCTTCAGTTCCTGCCGAATTTGTCGCTAAATGTAATAAATATGGTGGTAATTTACCTGATGCACAAGGTGTTCCAGAAGATATGCTTAATTATGCTTCAAAGCACGGTGTTGCTAAAATTAATATTGATACAGATTTACGTTTAGCGATGACTTCAACAATCAGAGAATTCTTTATTGAACATCCTGAAAAATTCGATCCTCGTGAGTACATGGGACCGGGTAGAACTGCTGTTAAAGAAATGGTTATGCACAAAATGCGTGACGTTTTAGGTACAGCTGGACACGCTGACGACTAGTACAAGATTATTAATAAGATAATATTGTTATATAAAAAGAGGCACGAACAAGTGTTCGAGCCTCTTTTTATTATTAATATCTGCTTTTATTTTATAATTTCTGCTTTATTAAATTCTGCTTCGTTTACTTTATTAAAGTAAACTTTTTTAGCTACATCCATATTGAATTGTTTATTGCATTCGTTAATTATATTTTTAAATCCTTCTTCAAATACTTTGTCAGTTTTATTGTCTATTTTAAAATAGACAGCAGAATTATCTTTGGCTACACGAGGATTATCAATACTTAAGTTAGCTCCCATTACCAGCGCATTAATCATTGTTTCGGCTAATGCATTTTTTTCTTTTTCATCTTTAATTTTTTCAACATCAGGCATTGTTACTTTATAAACACCTTTAAAAGCCGGATTTGAAATATTATTTTGTACTGACATAAAAACCTCCATTCACTTACACATTATAATAAAGTATTTAACATCAGATTATTTGCTATATTTGTATAAAAAATTTACAAATTTTTACAAACAAAAATTAAATTAAACATTTTTATGAAGTTTTGTAAATGCGAATTTTTCACAATATAATTGACTTTGACACACATGCACGATTTTAATATAAACTTAAATATTTACATTAATCTTAGGTTATGAAAACATATAGGAACACAAAACGAATCATTGCATGGTAAAAACCGGACAGTGGAGAGTATGTTGGTTAGGGATTAAAGCGGAATTAAACAAAATTCCGCTTTTTATATGAGTCTATGGGGTAAGAGTTAATTTAGCTTATTTATGTTAGTATATATTTTGTGAATGAATCTGATTTAGATATTATAAATAATATTTTTTTAAAAATAATAAATGATATTCTTCCTGAAAATGAGCTAACCCGCTTTTTAAATAGCGGTTCTAAACGCATACGTGCCTTGTTAACTCTAAATTATATTAAAGCTCTGGGAAAGGATCCCGATGAGGTTATATATAAAATAATTACCGTTTGCGAACTCATACACAATGCTTCTTTATTGCATGATGATGTTATTGATAACGCCAATTACAGGCGTAGTGGAACATCTATAGGGAAAAAATATTCTCAAAATATCTCGATTCTTTGTGGTGATTATATTATTTCAGAAGCGATAAAAGTAATGTTAGAAATTTGTAACAACCGAATTTGCGAGATATTTAACAAATGTGTTAAAAATATGGCTCTTTCAGAAATTAGACAGTATTTTATGAGGAATAAAATTCCAGGAATTGAAGAATATATTGAAATATGTAAAGGCAAAACAGCAAGCCTTTTTTCTGCTGTTTTAACCTCTTGTGCACATTATCTTGATATTGATGTGGACTTTGCTTCAAAATTTGGTGAATTATTTGGAATATGTTTTCAACTTAAAAATGATTTAGACGAGTATTCTAAGTTTGTTGATAAACAAAACAAAATTTACACTGCTTCAGATATTTTAGGGATTGAAAATGCACTTATTTTATCAGATAATTACAAATGTGAATTGAGAGAAACATTGTTAGAGCTGCCTGATAACAAATACAGGGCAAACCTAGAGGGAATGATTAACGAGCTATGATTGATAAAGAAAAGACAAAAGCTATACTTAAGGAAACAGTTGATACTGTAGTCTTTGTTATAGTTGCCGTAATTATTATAAGGTTCTTTATCGCTGAACTTCGATGGATTCCTTCTGGTTCAATGAAACCTACGCTTTTTGAAGGTGATAGGATTGTGGTTGAAAAGCTTACCAAATTACCAAATGTAATCAGTGATCACAAATTTGAAAATACGCCAAAACGAGGGGATATTATGATATTTTATCCTCCTTTTGTTAAGCTGAAAACAGATCCATGGTCTGTATTTAGCAGATTAACTGGATTTTTCTGCAAGGATGTGGCTTATATAAAGCGTGTAATAGGACTTCCCGGAGAAAAATTTCAAATAATTCGTGAGTCTAACGGCGTTTACAGGGTATACATTAATGACACGCCTTTAATGGAAGAATATATAATGAGCGAATACGATTTTCACAAATGTCGTGAAAATATGTATTGCGGACCTTTTGTTATACCTGAAGGCGAATATTTTATGATGGGTGATAACAGAGGAAACTCACAAGACAGCAGATTTTGGGGGACATTACCTCAAAATAGATTTATTGGCCGTGCTGTGTTTGTTTTTTGGCCGTTAAACAGAATAAAAATATTGAATTATAAACAATAACAATACGATGAATCGGAGATTTATCCATGATAATGATAGCTGTAGCATTTCTTTTAAGTATGATATTATGCCTGCTTTTAGGTGTACCTTATATTGATTTTTTGAAAAAGAAAACAATCGGTCAATATATACTTGATGTTGCACCTGAAACACATTCACAAAAGGCTGGAACTCCGACAACGGGTGGGGTATTTATTGTTACTGCAATTATATTAGCTTCCGTTATTACCCTTTTGCTTGCCGAGAAAATGGATAAGTCAGCTTTAATAATTATAATCACTCTGTTTTTTATGTCAGTTGCAGGTTTTCAAGATGATTTTCTTAAAATTAAAGGACATGAAAACAAAGGACTAAGTCCGAGAGGTAAACTAATTAGACAGATATTAATTGCATTAATTCCGACTTTTTATGCCGTACAAACGTATGGAAATGTTGTAACACTGGGCTCAATGAGTTTTGATATAGGCTGGGTATATCCTATTTTATTAATCTTTATAATTACAGGTGCATCAAATGCTTACAATTTAACTGACGGACTTGATGGTCTGGCAGCATCGGTAGGCATTCCTGCATTTTTAGCCTGCGGTTTAATATCTTATTTTAGCGGGCATAATGTTGTAGCAATAATCTGTGCTTCTGTAATAGGCGCTTCATTGGGCTTTTTAAAATACAATAAGCCAAAAGCTCAAGTTTTTATGGGGGATACTGGTTCTCTTGCTCTCGGAGGGTTGTTGGGAACATTGGCAGTAATTGGCAGATGTGAATTGTTATTAGCAATATTTGGTGGCGTGATTGTAGCTGAAACGTTATCAGTAATTATTCAGGTTACTAGCTATAAATTAACAGGAAAGAGAATATTCAAAATGTCACCGATTCATCACCATTTTGAATTATGCGGGCATTCAGAAAAAAGAATTGTTGCCGAGTTTACAATAGTTTCTTTTGTATTGAGTATAATTTCAATTTTAGTTTATATTTTGTTATAAGTATGTATTTAAGGTGAAAAATGTCAAAGAGAATTTTAATATTAGGATTGTCAAAAAGCGGTATATCAGCAGCGGAATGCGCATTAAATCTGGGTTATGATGTATATATTTCAGAAGGTAAAGAACCCAAAGAAGAATTTAAAAGTAAGATAGCTTTATTGCAATCAAAGGGAGTAAATATCGAAGTTGGAGGTCATTCAGATGAATTTATAAAAGGTTCTGAATTTGCAATAACTAGTCCGGGAATTTCACCTAATTCTGAAATATTTAAAAGGCTAAATGAAAAAAATATTCATATAATTTCAGAGGTTGAATTTGCATATTTAAATACCCAAACACCATTTATTGCAATAACAGGAACTAACGGAAAAACCACAACAACAGCACTGGTTTCTCATATTTTGAGTAAATCTTATAAAGCACCTTACTGCGGAAATATCGGCATTCCGCCAACTTCATTGATTTCAGAGAATAATGACTATCTTGTCTGTGAATTAAGTTCATATCAGGCACAGATGACATATAATTTTAAACCTTATATTTCTGTCTGGACGAATTTTACGCCTGATCACATAGACTGGCATAATGGTTTGGAAAATTATTTTAATGCCAAAGCAAAAATATTTACAGGAAAACAAGCTCCAAAATACGCAATATTAAATGCAAAAGACACTAAACTTTTTGAATTTTCAAAAGAGTGCAAATCATCAATTGTTTTTCTTTTTGACACAGATAAGGCGGATAATTGTTGTTATATTTCAGATAATTCACTATATATAAAAGTTGATGGAATAAGCGAAAAGGTTATTGAATTGAGCGATTGCCCACTTGTCGGACATCACAATTATCAAAATATTATGTGCGGAATTATTTGCGCCAAAATATGCGGTATTAATAGTGAAATTATAAGAGAGCAAATAATGTCATTCAGGGCTCCTGAACACAGATTAGAAAAAGTCAGAGAATTAAATGGGATTACTTTTTATAATGATTCAAAAGCGACTAATCCGGAAGCATCAATTGTGGCAATTGATTCATTTAATAATGTTGATGTAGCGCTAATTCTTGGCGGACGTGATAAAAATACTGATTTAAAAGAAATGTGTAAATCAATAAATAAACATATCAATACCGTATTACTTATTGGAGAGGCTACCGAGAGATTTGAAAATAACCTTAAGGAAAATGGTTTTTTTAATATAATAAGAGAAAATACCATGGAAAGTGCAATAGATAAAGCTATAAGCCTTCATCCGGATGTAGTGTTGTTGTCACCAGCATGTGCGAGTTTTGATATGTTCAAAAGTTATGAACACAGAGGAGATGTTTTTAAAGAATATGTATTATCAAAATAAAAATAATGCTCAACAAGTAACAAATCCTCAAAATATGCAATCAGACAGACCTCTTTTAATTGCAGTTATCTTTCTTGTAGTAATTGGTCTTATGGCTATATTTTCAGCCAGCGCACCTAAGTGTGTTGAAATGGGCGTTAATCCTGCAAGGTTTTTTATTCAACAACTTATGGGAGTTATACTTGGTTTTATTGGTCTAAAATTCTTATCTAATTTCCACTATAAAAAGCTTATGACTTATACGCTACCGTTTGCCTTATTTGTGATAGCAATGCTTGTATTGGTAAAATTTGCAGGTGTAACAGTAAACGGTGCACAACGATGGATAAATATAGGTCCCTTGAGTCTACAGCCATCCGAATTCGCCAAACCGGCTGTGGTGTTGCTTTTAGCCGGGGTATTTTACAGAAATACGGATATTTTTGATAATAATAAAATCATAACTGCATTCCTTCCGATTCTTGTTATGTTAGGGCTTATATATATGCAGCCTAATCTCAGTATGCTAATACTCCTTTTAGTTACGTCAGTAGCAATATATTTATGTGCTGGTGGTTCATTGCAGCTGATATTACTCGGTGGAGCTTGCTTTATACCAATATTATTAATGAAAGGGTTAAGAGGATATCAGTCTTCAAGAATTACAACCTGGCTTCATCCGGAGGCTGATCCGCTTGGAGCAGGGTATAATGTTATACAGTCGCTCGTTGCATTCGCATCAGGCGGATTTTACGGTGTTGGTTACGGCAGTTCGAAACAGAAGCTTGCATGGTTACCGGAATCTCATACAGATTTTATATATGCTGTAATCGGAGAAGAACATGGGTTTATTGGATGTTTGCTAATTATGTGCTTATTTTGGACGGTTTTACAGAGAGGGTTTATTATTGCAGTAAAATGTCAAGATATGTATGGCAAACTGTTGGCATTAGGCTTAACTTTTTCTATATGTTTTCAGGGATTTTTGAATATGTGGGTAGCAAGTTCATTTGTACCGGCAACAGGAGTTCCTATGCCGTTTATTAGTTACGGCGGTTCGTCGGTTATGGTATCATTATGGATGGTTGGAATTTTACTAAATATATCAAAGGATAATATAAAAAGAATAAGGAATAATACAAATGCCCGAAATGTTTGATAAAGTATATTTTGTAACCGGAGGCGGAACTGGAGGCCATATTTACCCCGCAATCGCTGTAGCAGATAAATTATCTGCAGAAGGAGCAAAAGTTTATTATGTAGGTAATAAACGTAATATGGAATTTAAATTAGCACAAGAAAAAGGATATAAATTCTTGCATGTGGGTGTTTCTGCAATGCCAAGAAAACTTAGTCCTAAATTTTTTTATTGGGGAATTAAGCTTATCAGAGCAATTTTATTTTCAGTCAAATATATTAAAAAATATAAGCCAAGCGCTATATTTGCAACCGGAGGCTATGTTTCTGCGCCAATGCTTTTTGCATGTAGAATAACAAAAACACCTTACGTAATGCATGATTGTGATGCTATGCCAGGATTAGTGACCAGAAAATTATCTAAACGCGCAAGATGCGTTACTCTGGCATATGAGAGAGCCAGAAAATATATACAAAATAGAAATACATTAATAACCGGAAATCCGATAAGACCTGAATTTATGACCTTAAGCAGAGAAGACGCATGTTCAAGGCTGGGAATAAAAAATTGTTTAACTTTAACAATTATGGGGGGTTCACAGGGCGCTAAAACAATTAATAATACTTCATTAGAAATATTAAAAGAAATGATGCATGATTACGGACTGCAAGTTATTTTCCAAACCGGCAAGAGAAATTATGATGAAGTAACTGAAAAATTAAAATATATTTATCCTGCTTGGGAACAAGAAAATAATTTAATTTTAAAGCCTTATTTTGATGATATGGTATCGGTTTTAAAATCATCAGATATAGTTATCTCAAGGGCAGGTTCTCTAAGTCTTTCAGAAATATGCGCCGCAGGATGTGCCAGCATTCTTGTACCGTATCCTTATGCGGCTGCTAATCATCAGAGAGTTAATGCTAAATATATGCTCGATAATGGCGCAAGTATTTATATTGAAGATAAGGATTTTGAACCTAATAAATTAAGAGAAATTTTACTTTTATTTATAAATAATCCTATAAAAATGAAATATTTAAAACAAAATGCATTATATCTTGCAAAATATGATGCAGTTGAAAGAATAGCTGAATGCTTGAAAAATATTGAATAACTTGATAATTTACATTATTAATTAAAATTATTTAGCCAAATATTTAGCCAAACCTTCACCCATTGAGAAGCATGAAGGTATAATTCTTAATGCTGCCTGAGCTTTAAATTCAGCTGATATACATCGACCAATTACAAATAAGTTCTCATAACCCTTTACCATTAGCGCTTCTATGGGCAATTGATATTCCTGTTCGGTCTTTATGAGTTTGGATTTACCTTTTTTATCAGAATGTATATCAACTGGATAGTTAGATATAAGTACAGGATTGTCAAATTTCTTGCCCGAAATTAAATCTTCGTAAGTATAAATATATTTGCCTTTAATTCTATTTGAAACCCTTACGCCTAGCGAATTTGCGATTGAGGATATGTAAGCGTTTTCAAAGCCGGGCAAATACTTTATGCAGAATTGAGATAGTCTTAAAATACTCTCTCTGCCCAGCTTATAGGCTTCTGAACGAGATATGTCTTTTTTTATAATTCTTGGAGCGTTAAAACCAACAGAGTCAGGCGTTCCAGCGATAGAAAATACTTGAAAGTAGTTTGAATCCTCGCTCGTAATACATCCGTCAGCAATAGCTCTCTCAAATAAAGGCTTAAGAGCCCATTTTACATCATTATCCCAGGTATATGCAGTAGACAGGTATGTATAACCGCCTGTAGTACAAGAAGTGGTAACATTACGGTCTGTATCATAAGCCATAAGCCAATTAGAAAATTTTTCTACATTTATTCCAGACATTATAAATCTTAAACTTATAGGTTGGAAATCATTTTCAAAATTTTCCAAAATTTCACAATTAATTTTTTGGCAAAAATTTCCGTCACCAGTCGCATCTATATAATATTTCGATTCGATTGGTAGTGATAATACATTATTGGACGCAAGAGAATTATCACTATAGTTCGTTTCGATATTTATTGATAATATTTTGCTTTTATTTCTGTTAACATGAGTAACTCTGGACTCAAATATAACATCTACACCGGCTTCTTTCATAAGAATATCAAGTGCTATTTTTGTTAATTCAGGATTAAACCATCCTTTATTGCCGTCACAATATGTAATAGCACCGCCTAATTTTTCTAATTTTTTGTATAAAAAGTTAAAAAAGTCATTATTAATTGAGTTTTTTGATGTTTTCATCGCCGGAATCACCAACGATGAAGTAATTGAGCCCCCAAGGTATGTTCCGGATTCAACTACTAGTGTTTTTAATCCTAATTTGGCACAATTCCAAGCACAGCTAACACCTGATGTGCCGCCTCCTATTATTACAACATCATAACATTTTATATCAGTTGTCATTATTTGAAGATTCCTTTCGTGACATTCTTGAACGCATATATTTCGTTGCTGTCATTAAATCACTATTTTCAAAATCATATTCTCTTAGCGCTAAAATATATTCTCTGTCTTTACATAAACCAGGATCATGATATGGTATGCCGGATTTTGTGTTACACAATCCTATTTCATAATTTGACAGAGGTATTTTAATCATTGCTTTGTCTTTCGCAGCTATAGTACCGATACTTTTCCCAGATTTTTCGTCAACAATTTTACCCAGGTAAAAATTATTTTCTAAAAGAGTATTTCTGACGGAAGCAGAATTTGAGTATGTAATTAAGAGTCCTCTAGGTGATAGACGATCATATAATTCAGAAATAAATTCCACAGTCCATAATTCAGGTGCTTTGGAATTGGTAAAAGCATCAAGGTATATCAGGTCATATTGCTTGTTTAGTCTAAAAATAGTCTTTCTGGCATCACCAACCTCAAAATTTAGGTTAAAAAGCCTCTCAGCTGCCTTAAAATTGATGTTTTTATATCGAATCGTAAAATATCTATAATATATATTATGTAAGAAGGCCAATAAATTAAATTTGTACATTAAATTATACTTAAATTTTTGATTAAAATCGGCATATTTTATATTTGACCTGTCAAAAAAACGCTTATTTAAATTATCATTAAATTTTAATTTTAATTCTTTATCAATATAATTGTCTTTATATTTATTAAGCAGACTATTTATAAGGATATAATTTACATAATTATTTATTTTATAGCTGCTGTTTAACAAATCATAATCGTTATTATATTTTAAATCTAAAAGTTCTGTAATTTTCTTTCTGTTTTTCAAAGCAATTTTTAAAGTAAATTTTGCTAATTTTTTACGAATTATCCAATATGTTTCAAAACAATCCAAAAATTTTGGAACAATTTTTGTATAAATTTCCTGTGGTGTAAAAACTGTTTTTAAAAACGGAGATATTTTTACTAGCTCTTCATTTATGTCTAAGCAATCAATATTATAAGTAGATAATTCCGTTTGTTCCGAATCGATTGATAATGATAAATTTTCGCCAAACGAATTAATGTTATTTTTATATTTCGAATCGTTATACTTATTATCTGAAAAATTTTTTTCTTTTTTATTATTTAAAAAATTAATTTTTTCAAAAATATTTTTTTTAATTAAAAATTTTTCATTTTTATTAATAATGTAACTCATTAAAGCTTTGGTATTATAGCCAACACCATAACATATATCCAGAACATTTATATTCTTTTTTGTATTAATGAGCTTGTCAAGGTTAGATGGCAGTACAAATTTTTCCCATGCCTCAGTAAGGGCGCCATATTTGGAGTGATAGACATCCGAATCAGTATATGAATACAGCCCTATTGAACCATCTTGCGTATAATAAAACTCATAATCCCTCATAATAGTATTATATTCGGCTTTTCATATATTGTAAAACTGTTTAGAATTGTAAAAATTGAGCGACTGAATCTCAGTCGCTCATTGGATTTCTTATAATACTTCTTTTGCTTCTGGTGATATAACCTGACTTACATCACCCATATTATCGATTGCTTTTTGTATATATTTATCCATATGTAAAACCCTTGGTACATAAGGATTATAGAAGTTTTCTTCAGAAACACCTACAAGTGTTTTACCATCCTTAAATTTTGTTACTGTGTATCTGAATGCGTCATTATTACAGTCAATAATTCGTTCCATTGAAACTTTAATTTCATCGTTATCTTTAAGATTCTCTGATAATTTTTCATATTGCTGCAAATTTTCAGGATTTCTTACAATAAAATTACCCGTTTCTGGTGTAATAATATTAACAATACCATTATATACAGCTTCAGAACGAGGGTCTATAACTTGACTTACATCACTTGCATTGTTAATAGCTTTCTGGACTGAAGTTTCCATATCAAGTATTCTTGCTGCTGAAGGATTATAAAAATTCTCTTCAGCTCTGCCTAGCATGGTTTTTCCATCTTGAAAATAAATTACTGTATACTCCATAGCATCTTTAACTGCATTTGAAACACGATTCATAAATATGTTGATATTATCATTATAGTTTGTATTAAAATCCTTAAAGAATTTATCCATTTCTAAATACTTCAACTTATTTTTAGGGAATCTTGAAACTAAATTTGCAGCTTTTAAATTCTTGTTAATCTGCCCAAAAGATGGTGCAAAGCTTGTAGATTGAACTTTATTAATCATTTTAAACCTCCATAAATTTGGTAAATGTACACATTACATCTACTTAAAACATGTGAATAAATTTAATTGCTTATTTGTAAAGAAATATTAAGTTAAAAATATTGTGACATATCAAAAGTGCAAATATCACTCAAATCTTTAAAATTTGCAATAGCTTTGTTATACATTTCAACAAGATTAAAGCCAACTATTTTTTTACTTAGCTGGAGACTTGATATTCCTTGCAAAGACTTCCCGTCAACTAATTTGCACACTTCCATTCTGACTTTATCTTTTAACATATTTATGAAAACCACATCTTTTTCTGTATTTGTTGAAATTGTGTATAATTGTTCACTAAGAGGATTACCTAACAATTTATTTGATTCTGATATTTTACGCATAGTTTTATTATCAATAATTACTTTAGAATTAAAAGTCGGACAAAAACGTGAGCTTTGAATACAATTTATCATATAGCACTCCTCCTAAATACACGCAAATACATAATCTAGAAAACAAAAACTCCCGGAGATGGATTCGAACCACCGTTGGAAGAGCCAGAATCTTCAGTCCTGCCGCTAGACGATCCGGGAACACAGTCCAAATTGTAACACTAAAACATTTCAGAGTAAAGTTTTTATTCAAATTATATCTAAAAACTTATGAACTTGTGGTACTAACCTAACCCTTTTATATTTTGAAAGATATTTATCAAAAATTTTCTGGTTAAATTTCATATCAGCGACTTGTTTGTTATTATTGAATTGTGGCTGTAATATTAATTCAATTCCGTATTTTTGTGCTAATTTCGCAGATTTTCCAACCTCATCGTCAGTTATTTTTTCATTAAAAACAACTTTCGCAAATAATTTTTTATCCTTTGCTACAGAAAAAAATCTGTCGTGTTCTTCCCAGAAGTTTCTTTCTCCTGTAGCACTTGGAATCTTTATATCTGCAGATATATAATCAACATAGTTTATTATATCTATTAATTCATCTGAAAGGGTAGCATTTGTTTCTAAATATACAGGAAGCTTGCATTTCGGTAAAAATTCTTTCAAAAATTTTGCTTGTAAGAGAGGTTCCCCACCGGTGAGTGATATAGAATGACAATCTAAATTATTATCAACCTCCGCAATTAATTTTTCAACTGTGTATATTTTACTATCACTTGCTTTAAAATCCGTATCACAAAAACTGCAGGCCAAATTACAACCGCAAAATCTTACAAAAAGCTGTTTTACTCCTATATATGGACCCTCTCCCTGAATCGACGTAAAAATAGACTTAATATTTGCTGTTTTAATCATAAATTGAATCTCTGATATTGCAATTAGAAATTTCGGATAATTTTTTATAAAGATTCTTTTCTTCTTCCGAAAGTTTCTTTGGTATTCTAATTTCCAATACAATAATCATATCACCAATTTTATTATTTTGCACAATTCCGCAACCTGATAGTCTGATTTTTTGTCCGTTTTGTGACATTTCAGGAATTTTTACCATATAAGTTCCATTTAATGTTTTTACTTCAATATCAGCGCCTAACACAGCTTCATAAGGGGATACAGCAACTGATTTAATAATATTTAACCCTTCAGTTTTATAATTTTTATCTTCTTTAATAAATATATTTATATATAAATCACCATTACAGCCACCATAAAGGCCAGGACATCCCTCGTTTGACAGCCTTATTTTGGCGCCATTTTTAATTCCTACAGGAATTTTAACCGTAAATTTTTTGTGGCTTGATATTTCGCCTTTTCCGTTGCAATGATGACATAATGAACCGTTTATAAATTTTCTTCCGCCGCATTTGGGGCAAGTAGAGGTTTGTAACATATTAATTACTTTTTCTGAGCCATTTATAGCCTCAAAAATAGAAATTTCAACATCAGTAAATATATCCTGCCCTTTTTGTGGAGCATGGCTCTCTTTTTTATTATTTTTTGAACTGAATAATTCTTCCCAATTAACGGAAAAGTTTTTAAAATAAGGATTTGATGTAAATGAACCGGTGCTTTTATATTGTTTTGCTTTGATATCATTTGTTTCTTTTTTTTCTGTATCAAACCCGTTTTTAGCATAATTATAGAAATTTCTTGCCCGGTCGTATTCATCACGTTTAAATTTATCAGACAAAACTTCATAGGCCTCATTAATTTCTTTGAATCTGCGCAAAGCTTCAGCATTGTTACCTGCAATATCAGGATGCCACTTCCTTGCAAGCTTTCTGTACATATTTTTTATTGTTTCGTCAGAATCAGACTCATTAACGCCGAGAATTTTATAATAATCTTTGTCCATACCAGATATTTAATGACATTAAAATAAAAGTCAAGTACTCTTTAGGAGAAAATCATTTGCATGTTATAATTAATCTAAAATGAAGTACAAATTACTTACAAAAGAACAAATAATAATATCGCTAGATCGTCTAACAAGGTTTAAAAATACAAAAGAAAAATATTTGAGGGTGTTTTCAGATGTAATTTCAATTGCTATGCTTGAGCCGCAGATGCGTAAATCAGAAATTTTAAATCTTGATATAAAAGAACTTACAAAGATTGCTGAAAATATCATAAATGACAGTATAAAGTCAATTTTAGAGAATGCCACTATAAAAAATAGCGGCATTATAAATGAACGGCTTAAAAGTTACGAGAATTCGGTTTTTATTAATAATTCCGATACTCAAATGCTACTTGATAATAATATTTGCTACGAGTCCGCTCTTAAGCTTCTGCCTGAGAATTATCCGATAAATCTCAAATGGCTCAGTTATCTGGAAAACGATAGTGATTTAATAAAAATGAGAGAAATGTATGCGCTTAAATATCCGATTGAAAAGATTATTCTTGCAGAAGGAATAACAGAAGAAATCCTTCTACCTGCATTTTCTCGTTATTTAGGCTTCGATTTCTATAATAAAGGTATAAATATTATTGCTGCAGGTGGCAAAAATCAAGTTGTCAAAATGTATTACAAACTTATTGAGGAACTAAAACTCCCGATATTTATTTTGTTAGATAAAGATGCAGAGGATAATATAAAGCAAATTACCCCAAAACTCAGAAAAATTGATAAAATACATCTGGTTTCTTGCGGAGAATTTGAAGATTTACTGCCGAAATCATTAGTAGTTAAAACAGTAAACAAACATTTTGAGAATTTTTTGGCAATTACAGAAAATGACTTGAAATCAGATGTACCCACGGCGAAAGTTCTTGAAGAATTGTTCAAAACAAAAGGCCTGCACGAATTTAAAAAAGCAGAATTCGCAAAACTGGTGCGTGAAAATATCAAAAGTGATACGGATATATCAAAAGAAATAAGAAATATCGTTCATGAATTAAACTGTTGATACTACTATGGCAGCATATGTAACCCAATCGAAAAATATAAAAAGTGTCCAAGTGTAAAAGAACAGTCGGTTTGATATAAATTAACACTTATTTTGAGAATTTTATTTTCAAAATTTACAATTTTGAAATAATTGTAACAAAATGTAAAGGTAAATTTTTCGGGGTTGCAACATGGTAGAAACCCTTGTAAAATCTGCTATATGATATGATATGATATGATATGATATGATATGATATGAGTCATTTTGTGCAAATTTTAATTTACCCATAGCAATTTTTGAATTCCAAAATACTTTATATATATAAGTATAATAACGAGGAAATTTATAATGGCTCAAAATGTTCAGAAGCTTTTAAACAGTACACTTGCAGGAAAAATGGCAAGACAATTGGATGCAAAAGACGGAACCGATAACAAAATCAGTGCAAGCATTTGGAATGACTTTGTTGCAAGAATAGGAACCGGAAAAACAATAAACGACAGCATATCAGTAGTGCAAGCTATGAATTCAATAACAACATACTGCTGCAAATTAGGTGCGGCAGACGGTAAATCGGGTACGCAAAAAGCACAAGAGTGGTGTAATGAACATACAGACTTGTTTATACAGAGTGAACCTGCGGTAGAAAAGCAACAGGAAGTTAATAATAACGGAAACATTCCTTCTGATAATAAATCAAATCCTTCAGAAGAAGAACCGCCCCTTCCGGACGGCGTAACAGAACCGCCCAGGACTATGACGGAAATTTTGCCTCAGGGCGTACAGCTTCCAAAGGTTACAATGCCTCCCCAAATGACTAACAAATCTGTATTGAGGTCTTATGAGCAATTCAGAGACGAAAACCATGCCGGTCAGGTGATAGAGCTTGGCGGAAGGAAATATAAATTAGATGACTTGGGACGTATTGAGTCTGAATTTGGCACTAATAACAAAGAAATAAGAAGTATAAATTATAAAGATAGTGAAAATGGTTCTACAAAGGTATATGGTATTGTTGACTATAGATATGACAAAGACGGAGAAAATAATACAAGACGAATATGGTACAAAGCTGACGGTTCACTGGTTGACTTTAAGGATATAGAATATGAAAACGGGGAAATAACAAGAGCAATATTGTACGATGCTGACGGTTCGATTCGTTCCTTCTACGACAGAGAATATAAAGACGGGAAGGTAACAAGAGAAATAGATTACAACAAGGATGGTTCTGTAAAAGAGTTTTGGGACGTTGAATATTATGATGACGGTGGAAAAAGATATATACAACGTAATTCGAACGGTGATTTAATGAGTTTCTTCTGGTATCAAGATAAAGATGGAGGCACTGTTTTGAACGTAAAGTACGAAAACGGGAAACGCAAAACTGTAGAAACAGAATAAATATAGCCTTCCGAGTGCAATGATTATTACAGTAAATAGGACGGGTTTTAACCCGTCAAAAACTTAAAAATATGTGAGGTTGACTAAAGTCAATCATACTATAGAGTGCAAATATATGGACAAAATGTACAAAAAAGCGGACATTTGTGTTACCAAAACCGGACATTTCGGACATTTCAACTCAAGCTATTTCCGACCTCATAAAATCGCTAAGATTTACTAAAATTGGTAACTTCACCAGTTCAAAATATTTACCCCTTCCGACCAAATGTCCTGTTAAAAGGTAGTCCAAGAAATGTCCAAAATCATAGTAGTATAGATGAAAAAATTGCGCCTGGCGCGATTCGAACGCGCGACCTCTCCCTTAAAAGGGGATTGCTCTACCGACTGAGCTACAAGCGCAAATTACTATTTAAATTTTCAGCTATATGACCAATCGGCCACAAAAATGATGTTATCAAGAACAAGTTTTACTGTCAAGATATTTATTTGTATTATAATTTAACTATGAAGAGAAAAATTAGCATACTTGGTTCAACAGGTTCAATAGGAAGACAAGCTCTTGAAGTTATTGAAAAGCTTCAGGATAAGTTTGAGATTATTGCGCTTAGCGCCGGACATAACACGGATTTATTAAACGAGCAAATTACAAAATTCAGACCTAAATATGCTTATGCTGATGATGAAACCGAAGTGAAAGGTGCTGAATACCGAACACTTGATGAAATATGCTCCAACAAAGAAAATGATATAATTTTGATTGCTGTATCAGGCAAAATCGGACTTAATCCGACTTTAACCGCAATAAAAAACGGTATCAATATTGCACTTGCCAATAAAGAAACTCTGGTTATGGCCGGGGATATCGTCATGCCAATGGCTAAAAAGTATGGCGTTAAAATTATTCCAGTGGATAGCGAGCACTGTGCTATTCATCAGTGCATAAAAGATATTTCTCAGGTAGAAAAACTTGTTATAACAGCTTCCGGTGGACCGTTTTTACACAAATCCGTTGAAGATATGAAAAACGCAACGGTTGAGCAAGCTTTGGCGCACCCTAGATGGAATATGGGCAAAAAAATTACTGTAGACAGTGCGACTCTTATGAACAAGGGTTTAGAAGTTATTGAGGCTCACCATTTATTTGGTATGTGTTATGATAAAATTGAAGTTGTTGTGCACCCTCAAAGTATTGTACATTCTGCCATAGAATATGTTGACGGAAGTGTAATAGCACAACTGGGATTGCCGAGTATGCATATTCCAATCCAGTATGCAATAACATATCCTGAAAGGTTTGAAGGGATAAAGTCCAAAAGTTTCAGCTTTACTGAAATTGCCAGATTAGATTTTGAAAAACCGGATTGGGATAAATTTAAAGCACTAAAAATAGCGTATGAATGCGGGAATCTAGGTAATTCATATCCTGTTTGCATGAACGCTGCAAATGAAGAAGCAGTATATGCATTTTTAAGAGGTAAAATTAAGCTGTTTGATATTATAAACACTGTTGAAAAAATGCTTGAAGCTCATTCTTGCGTAAAGAATCCGAATATTGATGAAATATTTGAAATAGATAATTATGTAAGAATCAAAACTAATGAACTGCTGAAATAAAACTAATTTGAACTTTTAGCAAGAACCTCTCTGGCCTTATCCAGCTGAACGTCATTTTGTGAATTATTAAAGAAATCCCATTCATTACCGATTTCTATATCCGGTTTTATACCAAGTTTATTAATATCAGTACCATTAGGAGTTAAATATTTTGCAATTGTAACATTCACCCCTGTTCTGTTTGGTAAGGGAACGACTTTTTGTACAAGCCCTTTTCCAAAAGTTTTCTTTCCTATTAATGTAGCTTTATGCCGGTCTTTTAGTGCTCCGGAAAGTATTTCGCTCGCACTTGCACTAGCTCCGTTTACTAAGACAACCAGAGGCTTTTGTATAATATCTTTGTTTGGTACAGCATTTATAACCTTTTTATTACCGTTTCTGTATATTATTTCTACGATTTCACCTTTGGGTATAAACATATTTGCTATAAATATAGCATTATCAAGTAATCCTCCGGTATTGCCCCGCAAATCAATTATAATTGAGTCTGTATTTTTTGTTTTTTCAAGCGCCTCGACAAATTCATTCGGAGTAGTTTCTCCCATAAAACTTAATATTTGAATATATCCTATATGATTATCTAAGATTGAACTTTTGACATTTTTTATCTTTATTTCTTTTCTTTTTATTATTTTATTAATCTTTTGACCGTTGCGCAGCAATGTTATCTCAACCATACTGTTTTCAGGCCCTCTAACAAGGGTTGCTACATCAGAAACATTCATACCGCTTGTATCTTTACCGTCGACTTCTGTTATAATATCTCCCGGCTTTATTTGTGCCAAATCTGCCGGAGTTGACGGGATTACGTTGAAAACTTCAATTTTACCGGAATTAGAATATATATTAATTCCTATTCCGTATATTTTTGATGTTATTGACGTCGTAAGTTCTTCATAATCCTTTTTTGTCATAAATTTGGTATATGGTTCGTCAAGGCTTGCAATCATTGTGTCAATAGCCACTTTTGCGTCATCTTCCGTTTTAATTTTATCCTGATATCGAATCTTCCATCTGTCCCAATTTTGGTGATTCAAGGTCGGATCATAATAATCTTTTGCAATAACACGCCATGTCTTATCAAAAAATTGTTGTGGGTGCATGACTTCTTCGTTATAGAGTGTATGCGTAGAGAAATAAAGATTTGCACGATTAAAAGTATTGAGAAATACTTTATTAAACGTAAAAAGTACTAATAATAATAAAATCGGTATTGCAACTTGTTTAACTCTCATAAGTTAATTTAACATCAAGAACAGACCGTAATCAATATACTTTTGTACTGCACCATGCTAATTATAATATTATTCAGCATTATAACCCGGAGATGTAAGAGGCAGGTTCTTATAGCCTGAATTTGAATATACAGTTTTCTTTATATATTTATTAGTATAATTTCCTTTTTCCAAGAGCTGTTTTAAGACATTTTCTCTCGCTACCAAAGATGATTCTAGATCGTTAGCTTCAGGATACCTTTTAACCATTTCGTCCCATACTACTGCTTCCATTGTCCAGGCATAAGTTTCTTCACTCAGTGAATTATATTCGTCCTGATGCAAAGCTTCATGCGCTAAAAGTGCTGCTAAAGCTGCAGGTGGTGCATTTTCGTGTTTGGGATTAATATATATAAATAATTTATTTCTCTTTTTCCATCCTACGGCATCGAAACTTGCATACGATTCATTCAACTCAGTCAGGTTGCGAAATGATATTTTAATCGGATTTTGTGTAAGATTAAATCCCATTATCGCCTTTCTGGAATAATCAGCAGTGGAACCTTTCATCATATCTAGCGCCACATATATTATTTCGTCATTTGAAACTTTTTTATACTCTTTCGAAAGCACTTCCATATATTCAGGAGTATATTTATCTGGAAGTTTAATATTACCCGGAACGGGATTAACTTGTGCAAAAACACTACAGTTTACAGAAAAACAGAGAAGTGTTATTAATAATAAAAATTTTTTCATCAGCTATCCCTCATTTACAATATTATATACTTTTATTAAAAATAAAGTCAAAATTTAAACATATAAGACTAAAAGTTTAGTACAAATATTATGCACTATTTTGTAATTAATTACTAATTTTGTTATAATTATATCTATGAAAATTTTATATAAATCGACTTATACATTCAAAATATATAAGCTTTTTTGTGAGCAGTTTGAAGACTTTATATCGACTGTTGGGTTAATTGCGTCATATTTTACAGAATTTTTGAATGGATTGAAATCTTTTAATACAAGTACAAAAGAAATATTTGAACAGTGTTCAAGATTCGGAGTATCTTCGCTTCCTATTACACTTTCAATTGTTGGTATGACTTCAATAATTGTTTCTATGCAAGTCGCAGGTGAAATGGTGAAACAAGGCGGCGGTAATTTTGTAGGAATGCTTATGGCTATGCTGATAGTAAGAGAAGAAGGTGCAATAATGGCGGGTTTTGCTATTATATCCATGATTGGTTCATCTCTCGCTTCTGAAATAGCAACGATGAAAGTCACGGAACAACTTGATGCAATACAGGTTTTAAAGGTTAACCCTGTTCAATATCTTTTTACACCCAGAATAATAGCCGGAATGCTTATGATGCCTTTGGTAGTTATATTAGCATCCCTGTTTGGTATAATTGGCGGTGCCGTTGCAGCAAACGTCACCTCCGGATTATCTTTCAAAGCCTATTTTGACTCGGTTTGGTTTGGATTAAATATGCATGATCTTAATGTTTGTGTACTCAAATCCATTTGTTTCGGATTCGCAATATCATTGATAAGCTGTTCTTGCGGGATGGAAGCTAAAGACGGGGCAAAAGGTGTTGGTATTGCGACGACAAAAGCTGTTGTTTGGTCATTTGTAACAATAGTTTTGATTGATTTACTTTTTGCTGCGGTATTTTTCTATTAAAATAATTATAGTTATTAGGAATTTAAAATGGGAATAAAGGTAAAAAATTTAGTAAAATCATTTGATGATAAAGTCGTAATAGACAATCTTTCTTTTGATGTTGAAGACGGGAAAATTCTTTCAATAGTCGGCTTTAGTGGCTCAGGCAAAAGTACTGTTCTTAAACTTATTAGCGGTTTACTGGAAAAAGATTCAGGAGAAATAGTTACCACTGGTGGTGATATTGCAATGGTATTCCAATATTCTGCATTGTTTGATTCTCTGAATGTTTTTGATAATATTTCATTTGCACTTCAGGAAAGAAAAGATTTAAGAGGCAAATATACTCAAAAAGAATTGGAGAAAATAGTTGCTGAAAAACTTGAAATGGTTGGATTATCCGGAATTGAGAACAAATTTCCTGCAGAACTTTCAGGAGGCATGCAAAAACGAGTAAGCTTTGCCCGTGCAATAGTTACCGAACCTAAAATTATTCTCTATGACGAGCCAACCGCAGGGTTAGACCCAATTTCTTCCACATTAATAGAAGATTATATTGTAAGATTGAAAAATGAAACTAATGCTGCATCAATTGTAGTAACTCACCAAATGTCAACGATTCGTAGGACGTCAGATGCAGTATTAATGTTGTATAATGGTAAAGCAGTTTTTGAAGGAACACCTGAAGATTTATGCAAAGAACGAACGGATTATACAAAACAATTCGTGAATGCAACAATCGAAGGTCCAATGAAAATAAATATTTAAAATAATGAGGTTTATAAATGAAGATTTCATCATCATTTAAAGTTGGTATATTAACTATAGTAGCACTATCTATATTCTTATTTACTGTTTTATGGGTAAAAGGACGTTCTTTTTCTTCAGCGGAACGAATTGAAGTACATTTTAAGGATGTTAACGGTATGCGTCCGGGTTCAGGTGTTCAAATGATGGGGTTAAGAGTTGGCCAAGTTGAAGAAATTACTCCTGTTATTGAAGGCGAAGACAGTTATGTTAAGCTCAAATTCGTTATTACTGAATCCGGTATAGATATTCCGAAAGCTTCAATGCTTACTATTCAACAATCAGGACTTATCGGCGAACAGTTTTTAGAGATTACTCCACCTAAGTTACGTTCTGTATACATACCGGTAGTAGACCAAAAACTCCTGTCTGCAGATTCTGATGTTGAAATTATGCTTGATGAAAAATATTACAATGTAGGTAAAGTTAAAAAATCCCAAATATTGGTGACCCAAATGGTACCGGAAGAGCTTAGAGATTATATAAAAACGAACTATGCTTATAAAATAGATTATTACATAAATCTACCGGGTTTGATTGTGCCGAATTTTATGAGGGGTAGCATAGTTACTTCAAACGGCATAAAAAAGCTTAGAATAGTTCCGCTTGATAATACACCACTCCCGTATCCTCATCAAACTTCACCATACACAGTGGTAGAACCGATGAGAATCGCCGATTTTATGGATTTACAATATAAAGCGGCCGAATCACTAACAGAAACTAACCGAGTTGTTAATGAACTTTTGAACGACAAAATGATTTCCGATTTGACAACTTCTGTATCTAATTTTAAAGATTTAACTGCGCAAGCAACCACTACACTTGAAAAAGCTGAAAAACTTATTGATTCATCTAAAAATGATATAGATGCAATGTTATGGCTACTTACAGATGCAACAAATAACTTTAACAGGCTAGCGATAAATATAAACGGCATTATTACCGATGAACGGTTTAAACCTGCAATGTTTGAAACAGCTGATGCTATTGCAAATTTATCAAAGCAGTTAACCCCAATTATTGGCGCTGTTGATTCGAAAGAATTTGCGGAAGATTTAACGAGCTTAATGACAAACCTTAAAGAAATATCAGCTTCAGTGAATGTAATGACAAAAGATGAAAATCTTAAGAAGAAGATATCCGACTCTATTGATAATCTTAATGTGACTATGTGTGAAGTTTCAAAAGCAATGGTTACAATTAATGGAACAGGCGACAAAGACAACTTGAAACAGATTATTAATGATACCTCTGAAACAGTTGAAAATCTTAAGAAATTCTCCGAAAAATTGAATAAGAGATTCTTATTATTCAGATTATTGTTCTAAAATTTTATGCTAAAATATTAGAATAACAGTGATATGAGGAAATTTATAAAATGTTAAGAGCAGGGATTGTGGGACTTCCTAATGTCGGTAAATCGACTTTATTTAACGCACTTACAGCTACAAAAAACGCTCAAAGCGCTAACTATCCGTTTTGTACAATAGAGCCTAATGTTGGTATTGTAACAGTTCCGGACGAAAGACTTAAAGTTTTAGCGGATTTATGTAAATCAAAAGAGATTATACCTACGGTAATTGAATTCGTTGATATTGCCGGTTTGGTAAAGGGCGCGAGCCAGGGCGAAGGCCTGGGAAACCAATTTTTGCATAATATAAGAGAGGTCGATGCCATAATTCAGGTTGTAAGATGTTTTGATGATGAGAATACAATCCATGTTTCGGGCAAAGTGGATCCAATTAGTGATATTGAAACTATTAATACGGAACTTGCATTAGCAGATTTAGCTTCTATTGAAAGACGAATCGCAAGAATTACAAAGCAGGCGAAGGGCGGAGATAAAAATGCAAAACTCGAGGAAAACGCTTTAATTAAATTATCAGAGCTCCTTAGCGCAGGTACATTTGTTAACTTAGTTGATAATTTTAATGAAGACGAGATTGCACTCATTAAGCCTTTAAATTTGATGTCAGTAAAACCTGTAATATATTGCGCAAATGTATCAGAATTTGACTTAAAAGATGGAAATAACTATACAAAATTGGTTGATGATTACTCAAAAGCACATGGTGCCCAAACAGTAATTATATGTGCAAGAATTGAAGAAGAACTTGTTGATTTGGGAGAAGATGGTGCAAAAGAATACCTAAATGAACTTGGTGTTGAAGACAGCGGTATTGATAAAATGATAAAGACTGTATATAAGTTACTCAATCTGATTACATTCATTACTGCCGGCGAAAAGGAAACCAGAGCATGGACTTGCGCAGAAGGTACAAAAGCTCCACAAGCAGCTGGGGTTATTCATACAGATTTTGAAAAAGGATTTATAAGAGCCGAGGTAACAAGCTATGAAGATTTTGTTGAGTGCAAATCTTATTCAGCTTGCAAAGATAAAGGTGTAACAAGGCTTGAAGGCAAGGATTATATTGTACAAGATGGTGATATAGTTCATTTCCGTTTTGCTGTATAATGCTTATATTACTATGAAGGTGTATCAATGGATAAAAAGAAAAGAATACTTATAATTGATGATGATACTGAAATAAGAGAATTACTGGATTTTGATATCGCATCAAGCGGATACTGCACAGATACAGCATCTGATGGGATGGAAGGCTTGAATAAAGCTCTTAATAACAAATATGATTTGATTATTCTAGACGTAATGATGCCAAAAATGAACGGGTTTGATGTTTGTAAAAATATTAGACAGGCAAAAATCAATATACCAATACTTATGCTGACAGCAAAAGGAACTATCGGAGATAAGACAAGCGGGTTTGACAGCGGTGCTGACGATTATCTGGTTAAACCGTTTGATGTGCAGGAAGTACTGTTAAGAATCCGTGTATTGCTCAGAAGAAGCGAACCGCAAAATGAGACTTATACATCTTCAGAGATTTTGGAAGCAGGTGAAATTGAAATTTTGCCGGATACATTAGAAGCAATTATTTTAAACAAACGGGTAAAATTAACTCCGACTGAATTTGAAATACTATACTGTCTGTTACAGCATTTTAATAAACCTGTTACATTAGCGACTTTGCTTGAAGAAGTATGGGGATATTCAAGTGATGACGATGTAAGAATGCTCCGAGTGCATGTTGGTGGTTTGAGAAACAAAATTGAACCTGATTCAAAAAATCCGAAATACTTGCATACAGTCACAAATGTCGGTTACAAATTAACACCGTTCGGAGATTAAAATAATAACCGGCGAATTGGAATAATAAACAAATGGTACAATTTTTTAGCAAAAGAAGATTAAAAATAGCGGAACAAATCATAATTGTCATATTTTTTGCCGTAATCATTCCAATGTCTGTAAGCGGTTTTATAATAAACAATATAAACCAACAGTCAAACAGATTTCAGCTAAGAGAAGCGGCTGTTGTTATTGCCAACATTGTTTCAGAAGAAATCGGTGTATTCCAAAGCTCAATTAACAACGAATTAACCCAAATCAGCAAAACTCTGGAATATTATAATACTCCGGATAAAAATGAAGAATATCTTGATACAATAATCAATAATATGTCATTTTATACAGTTCTTGACATTGTCAAACCAAATGAGATGGGAAAATTTGACAAATACAAGAATAATAATAATTTCGCTGTATATACAAAAGAAATTGCAAATGGTGATTTATTAGTGGCAATTCTTGATATTAATGATTTAAAAGAAAAAATATTCAAAACAATAAATCAAAATCAAAGACAAATTTATGTATTATCCGGAGTGGATAAACATCTTATAGCATCAATAAATTATGAAGATGATATATTTAAAAGCAGTGTTGAACAACTCCCCAAAACCTTAAAGGAAGATGAAACCGTAATTTATGGTAATATAAAAAATCAACCGATAGCTTATCATAAAAAAACATCGCCAAATGTTATAATTCTTGTTAACACAACCGAGGATATTACAAAAAGATTAATAGATTACAACAGGGATAAAATTATATTATCAATACTATTGACAGTATTTGCTGTATTTTTTGTCGTCGGTCTTTACACATCATATCTGTACACAAATATAAGACAGCTATTTAAAGCTATTATAGCTATTTCTAAAGGAAATTACAGACGTAGGATAAGACTTTTAACAAATATCTTTACACCCTTTGAAATAGTCTTTCTTGGAAATGAATTTAACAGAATGATTTCACAAATTCACAAATCATATATTCAGTTAAATAAAAAGAACAAAGAGCTTAAGCAATTAAATGAATTTCGTTCAAATATGATTGATACAATCAGTCACGAATTTCGCACACCACTGACAAGCATACAAGGTTACACCTCAAGATTACTAAGGCAAGATATTGAAATTGATAATGAAACCAAACAAAAGTCACTAAAAATTATCAAAAATCAATCCGAGCGCTTGTCAAGAATGGTAGAAGATATTTTGGTAATACCTGATATTGAAGGAACAAAACTCAATTTTGATCTAAATCCGGTATCTATAAGTTCAGCCGTTGAAAATGCGATTATGCTTGTAAAAAATGATAAGAAAAGAGAAATAATTAATAACATCGTTTCTTGCGACATTGACGTCATTGCTAATAACGACCGTTTAGAGCAAGTTTTTGTTAATCTTATAGAAAACGCAATAAAATATGCAAAAGAAGACACTCCGATAATATTGGATTACGAGCTTAGGGAAAACCGGCTTGTTGTCAGTATTAAAAATGATTATGACATTATCCCGAGAGAAAAACTGAAAACATTATTTGACAAATTTGTAAGAATAGATGATACCACGACAAGGACAACAAGAGGAACTGGTCTTGGTTTGTACATCGTAAAAGGACTTGTTGAAGCAATGAATGGTGAAATCAGAATTTATTCCAATGAAGAATGCGGTTTTTGCGTAAAAGTTTATCTACAATTGGCTGTGGAAGAAAAGGTCTATGAATAAGTGGTAAATGCACATTGTCTTGTTGTATAGGCGATAGATTTAATGTAATGGAGGAAAATTTTGCAAAGATTACCTGAATACTTAAAACGACCTATTATTGATACAGAAAAAACAAAAACAGTAAGGCACATACTTAAAAATAAATGCCTAAACACTGTATGTGACGGAGCTAGATGTCCGAATAAAGGTGAATGTTATTCGCAAAATACCGCGACTTTTTTAATAATGGGAAATGTTTGTACTCGGAATTGCCGCTATTGTAATATTACGACAGCAAGGCCGAAACCTTTGGATCCTGCTGAGCCAAAGCATCTGGCGGAAGCTGTATCCGAACTCGGCTTGAAATATGTAGTAATAACCTCTGTTACCAGAGATGACTTACATGATGGCGGTGCAGAACATTTTGCGAGCTGTATAAAAGAACTGAGAAAACTTGATAAAAATATTAAAATTGAAATACTTACGCCTGATTTTAGAGGTAAAATGGCGGCCTTAAATACAATCATAAATGCAAACCCTGACGTTTTTAACCACAATATCGAAACCGTCAAAACCTTGTTTAAGACTACAAGACCACAGGGAAATTATCAAAATTCTATTGATGTTTTGAAATATATAAAAGACAATTCTGATATTATTACAAAATCAGGACTGATGGTCGGACTTTCTGAAGGTTTAAATGATATTGAGAGAACTCTTGTTGATTTAAAAAATGCAGGTGTGGATATAATTACAATCGGTCAATACATTCAACCGTCAAAAGAACATTTGCCTGTTGCGAAATATTATACTTTAGATGAATTTGAAGAATTAAAGACTTTGGCTAAAAAAATCGGGTTTAAAAACTACCAAATAGGCCCGCTGGTAAGAAGTTCCTATAAAGCAATAGCATCCTGGCAAAATGCTATGGAGAACATGTAAGAATATTCTATTTAATGTTAATCTACTTCAAATAAACTATTATCATATTAACAAAAAACGTTATAATAATTATGTAGGAGGGATACTATGACTATTGTAAATGACATATTAAATAAAGGATTTGATTTTCACCAGAGCGGGAGACTTGCAGAAGCAGAATCTGCATACAGGGAAGCTTTGGAGCTTGATTGCGATAATGCTGAAATTTACAATCTTATAGGCGTTCTTAAGCTTCAACAAAATGATACGGCCGCTTCAATAGAGTGGGTTGAAAAAGCTATTCAGATGAATCCTTGCGAATACTTTTATGAAACTCTTTTTCAAGCATATATAAGAAATTGCTCCTACGATAAAATAATTTATTATGAAAGCACTGTCAAAGATAAGTACCCTAAAAATTTTTCATTATTGTTTAATATAGCTCTTGCATATAAAAATTTAAAACAATTTTCAAAGGCTGTACAAAATTATGAAGCAGCATTGAAAATAGATTCGACATCTTATCAGGCATGGTCTAATCTTGCACACTTATATGAAGTAATGGGTGAAGGTAAAAATGCAGCTTCTGCAATGAAAATATGCAATAAATTAAGACCTCACGACAAAGACACTGAATACTTTTATTCAATTGCGTTAATGCGTACAAGAAACTATGATAAAGGGTTGAAATTATTTGAACAAAGACAGTGCAAGGATATTGCTATGGCTTCTCAGATGAAATCCTACCCGCACCTTGCAGCTGAAAGTAGATTATGGAAAGGTGAAAATATTAAAAACAAAACTATTTTTGTTTATTACGAGGCCGGCTACGGTGATGTAATTATGTTTTCCAGATATTTGCCTTTGTTGAAGAAAAAATGTAAAAAATTAGTATTTTATCCTCAAAGACCTCTTGTCCCTTTATTTGAACAAAGCGGATTGGGTATAGATGAAATTATTGACGGCTATATACCGGAACAAAATATGGATTTTGATGTTCATGCTCCACTTTTGAGCCTACCGTATCTTTTAGGTCTAAAAGGAAATAAGGTATTTGAGGCTTCAGAAGGTTATTTGTCCGCAAACTCTGATTTAATCAGAGAATATAAAGAAAAATATTTTGATAATGATAAACTAAAAGTTGGTATTAAATGGCAAGGAAATACCTACTATGATCAAGACAGAGTAATACCGGCAGAAGCATTTTCGCCATTAATTGAAATTGAAGGAACAAAATTCTATTCCTTCCAAACGTTCGAAGGAGCCGAGGACTTAAAGAAACTTTCTTCAAAATATGACATAACTGATATAGGGTGCGATTTGCTTGATTTTGGTCAAACTGCAGCTGCATTAAAAAACCTTGATTTGGTTATATGTAATGATACTTCACTTGCTCATTTGGCTGGAGCATTGGGAGTTCCATGCTTTGTAATACTGCCATTTGAAACCAACTGGAGATGGCATGATGATTTAACCCACTGTGACTGGTATGACAGCTTAAAATTGTTCAGACAGTCAGAACAGGGCGAATGGTCACCTGTATTTGAACAGGTCAAAACTTCTTTGCTAAGCGGGCTTTCAAAATACAATGAAATCCACAAAATAAATAAAGAAGCATTAAAAAGTTAAATAATAAAAGTTACTGGACCGTCATTAATAAGTGCAACATCCATCATAGCACCAAATTGGCCGGTTTTAACCGGAACATTGTAACTCGATACTTCGTTGATAAACTCGTTGTACAATTTATTTGCGATTTCGGGATGAGCCGAATTATCGAAGCTTGGTCTCGTTCCTTTTTTACAGTCACCACATAGTGTAAATTGTGAAACGATAAGCATTTCTCCGTTAACATCTATTAGTGAACGGTTCATTTTGCCATTTTCATCGGGGAATATTCTCAAATTTACTATTTTTTTAGCACCTTTTTGAATATTTTCAATGTTGTCACCTTTTTCAATTCCGACAAAAGTTAATATACCCTTATTTATTGAGGAATATAATGCTCCGTTGATTGTTACAGAAGCTTCTTTAACCCTCTGAATTAAAATTTTCATTTAAAACATCCTTTAGCATATTACTAATTTCATTTATACGACTTTTCGTCAAATCAAAATAATCTGATATTTTTTCAGTAATTCTTAAAACAGATTCATAATTAAATTCCCGCATCATTTTCATTTCGTAGTCCAAATCAATTTTTCCTGAAGCACTTATTAAATCATATAATTCATTATCTTTCGAATATTCTCCTGTTAAGTTAAGATAAATAAGAGAAACTTTCTTTAAAAGTTTAAGTATATCTTCATCAACTGCTCGTTTTCTCTTCAAATTATTTAAGAGATTTTTAATAACTTGCTCACCATCTGCCGTAAATATTAGCGCAATTGCGAGTTTTTCAAGCTCACTTTTTAAATTATTTTTAATCAAATTTTTATCATATTCAAAATTTACTTCGAATTCATTATTTGTGAGTGACACTGAATCCTTTAGTGCATCTTCAAGAGCAATATTTTCGTACCCGTCAATTTGCGCACCAACAAGAGAAGTATTTATAAATTTTACATTATTAAAATGGAGAGCAAATTCACTAAGCGGTTTTATAAACTCGGCATAAACAGATTCTGTGGGTATCATATCACCGTTTATACCTTTAACATAATATAATGCTCCGTTTAAACGTTCCAATCTTCTTTTTGCAGTAGATATTCTTGTTTCTTCATCTGAGGATGAAGATATGGCTGATGCAAAACTGTTGAAATCTTTTGCTGTAATTTCCCACTTATTATTTTCACTGTTATATTGACACACTAAATCTTTATACGCCGAATCTTTACTGTAACACTGTCCTTCTATATATGCTAAATCCTGCCCTACAAGAATTATTTTTGAACATCCCAATATTCTTGCTGAATTAATAGCAGTATATGAAACCGTACCTTTGGACCAATATTCTTCAATATTTTCTCCGCATATATTCGCCCAAAAGTTATTTAACGGAGAGTTCGCAGATATGTGCGAAAATATTTTTTTAAATTTAAAATTCCTCAATTCAGGACTGGAGTACGGCTCTGTTATAAAATTAACATCCGACAAATTCAAACCTTCAACCTGTCTGGAAGAGTTATAAGTTTCAATAATACACAAGAAATCCGGCTTTAAACCATTTTTATACAATGTTTTAACGGCTGTACCAACTGAAATTAAAATAAATTTATCACGATTTGCTTTCAATGTATCAATATTTTTATCAAGAGTCGGGCCTGCTGAAATAACGACAGCGGTCTTTCCATTATAAACGTTCTTCAGTCTCGCCAAAGGAGGTTCTTGTAATATATGCGGAATGTTTTGTATTAACATTTTTAGTGACGGATAAAATTTCTCCTTTGTGAATTTTAAATCCATAGAAAAAGCTCCTACGGTTTCTTGTAACTTTCTTACAAGTTCTTCGAATCCAGCAGGATCAAATTCACTGGCAGAGGAAAGGGATAAAAGTTGCGGTGTATTTTGCGTATTTGACTTTTTGTATATTTCAGACGCAGTATCATCTAATGTATCAGTAATAAATACATTTTTTTTGAGAATATCACCAGAAAAATCAACTAATGTAAATGCTGTCCACAAAATATTTAAATCAGGTTCATAAAGAATTACTGTTCCAATTGAATTTAAGCTTACAACCTGAAATAAGTACCCCAAACCTATACCATATATTACATGTATTGCAACCGGCTCATTTGTTGACATAGAAAAAATTTCTTTTGCCTCGCCAAGTGGATTTTGTTCATTATGAATAAGTATATTTTTATACTTTAAATTATATATTCCGTTATTATTAATGAGTTCCGGCAGTTCTGTCGGAATATAACTTCTCAGTTTAGATGCCAGCGACGGATTCCTTCGTTCTAATGCAGATACATTTTTCTGAAATATATTATTCAAAATTCCCTCCCCCGATTTATTTAATCCGACCTTTTAGCTGACCGCAAGCAGCATCTATATCTGCACCTCGTTCCAGTCTTACGGTAACTTTTTTGCCGGAATGCTCAAGAATATACTTGAATTTCATAATATTATCATTTAACGATTTTTTATATATTGTATCATTTACTGAATTATAAGGAATTAAGTTAACATTACATTTTACATTTTTTAAATAAATTGCCAATTCTTTGGCGCAATCCAATGTATCATTAAAATCTTTAATCATTATGTATTCAATAGTTATTCTTCGTCCTGTTTTCTCAATATAATCCAAAAGAGCTGTTTTTAAATCGTCCATTCTATACTTATTTTCCAAAGGCATCAACTTTGCTCTTAATTCATGGTTCGAAGCATGCAATGAAACGGCGAGTGTAGATTGAAGATTTAAATTCGCAAGTTCTTGAATTTTTGGTATTATACCGCTTGTAGAAATTGTTATTCGTCTTGCACCGATTTGAAAATCATTATTAAATATATTCAACGCTTTTATTACGTTATCAAGATTTAAAAGCGGTTCACCTTGTCCCATAAAAACAATATTAGTAACCTTTAATCCTGTATCTCTTTGTATAACCAAAACCTGTTCAATTATTTCTTTGCATGTAAGGTTTCTTATAAAGCCGCGTTTACCAGTAGCACAGAAAGAACAATTCACAGCACATCCTACTTGTGAACTTACACATGCAGTCAGATTTGCTCTATTGTCGAATCTCATAAGCACAGTTTCAACACATTCACCGTCAGGATATTCTACAAGGTATTTTATCGTTCCATCAGAACTTACCTGTTTAACTTTTATTTTAGTTTCTGTCAATACAGCTTTTGTTTTCAAATCATCCTTAAACTTCTTTGAAAGATTTGTCATTTCATCTATAGAATTTATAGATTTTGAATAAATCCAATTGTGAATTTGTTTAGCACGGTATTTTGACTCTCCCATTTCTAAGGTAAGCTTTTCTAATTCGTCTAATCTCATCCCAGATAATACAAAGGTCATATACTATCCTAACTTTTGTTTATAAAAATCTATAATATCAGTTTTTGCCTTTAAAAGCATTGCCATCTTAGCAATTTCTTGACGCCATGCATTATAACTACATCTTGAAGGTAATAGTTTTAAAGGGTTATGCGGAAATTCTTTACAAATATTCGGTCTATTTTCATAATCAGAACATAGATTATCTTTCATTTTAGGGCAATAGTAATAATAAGTCTTGTCCTCTACCAAATCGCTTAATGTATCAAAATATTCTGGATTGGCATTTTTGGCATCTTCTTCAGTTTCAAAAGGCACAAATACTGATATAAAATCTTCTGAAAATTTATCACCCCTGAATGCCCTTTGTTTTAGTTGCTCATAAGAATATTCACTTACGGCTAGTCTGCAACAATCACCACATTGATTACACGAATATGTATTCTTTTTATCCATAATTGCATTGTATGTATTTTTCATTTTTTGCTTATATTCGCCGTTCAAAAAAGACAAAGCATTTGACTGCCATTCTTTATATGCACAACCTACCGGAAAGTCTGAAAATATTTCTTTTTTCTCAAGATTACACTTAATAGTACACAGTGTGCATGGATTTTCCGGCTTAAGTTTATCAACAGCTGCCCTTATAAGGAGAACAGCTTCCGTAAAAATTTTTTCGTAATTTTCTTTAAGACTGTTATATTGATCCAGCATTAAAGTCTGTTCTTCTTGTTTTTCTTCCTTATTTTCTCCGCCGTTTGCGCTTTTAAAAATATTCTCCATAAACAAGATAGTACCATAAATTACCCATTCCTACAATGAAGTTTTATCTTTTATTTTTTAAATTAATAAAAAGAAAGGAGACTGAAATGAGTTTGAAATTTGGAATTTATAAATGCCAAATATGCGGTAATATTGTACAAACTTTAATAGAAGGAGAGGGCGATCTTGTTTGTTGTGGAGAAGAAATGGAACTTCTTACAGCACAATATGAAGAAAATGAAATTGGGGAAAAGCACGTACCCGTTATAGAAACAGCACATGAAGGATGCGAAACAGGTCTATGTCAGGAAGTACAATATGTACATGTAACAAAACACCCAATGACAAACGAACATTATATACAATTTGCAGAAGTTTATAACAAAGATAAAACAGAATTGCGAATTAAAATGTTTAAACCTAATGAGAATCCCAAATACAATATTACCGGATTTGATGACAATTTGATTGCACTTGAATTATGTAACATTCACGGATTATGGAGAAACAAAAATGATTAGTGAACAAATTAATGAAATTTTAAACGAACAAATTAATAAAGAATTTTATTCAGGTTATCTGTATCTTTCAATGTCTGCGCAAATGAAAGAAATAGGATTAAACGGCTTCTCCTCTTGGATGAAACACCAGGCCGGAGAAGAAGTACGGCACGGATTAAAAATATTTGATTATCTTATTGATCGTAACAGTTTTGTCACGCTTAAACAGATTCGTATGCCGGAATTTGAATTTAAAGGAATTCTTGCCGTACTTAATATAGTATATGAGCATGAAAAATGTATAACATCATCAATTATGAATATTGCTAAAAAGGCCGAAGAAGAATGCGACCGTACAACTCTATCCTTTATCGACTGGTTTATAGAAGAACAAATCGAAGAAGAAGAAAGAGTTAAAAACATAATTAAACGTCTTGAACAGTTTGGAGAAAATAAAGTTGCACTATTCCTTATGGATAAAGAACTTGGTGAACGTATTAAATAGTATTTATAAAATTTTCTGACAAAAACTTAATACTTTGCACTCGATATGTGTTTCTCTTATAATAAGCATATGAGGAGGAGTGTAAATATGAATTTAGATAAAGTTAGAAAAGTTGATGCAGAATTGGCAGTATATATAAGCGAAGAACTACAGCGTCAGCAAACAAATATTGAGCTTATAGCAAGTGAAAACTTTACTTCACAGGCAGTTATGGAAGCTTGCGGTACTATATTAACAAATAAATACGCCGAAGGGAAACCTCATAAGCGCTATTACAACGGTTGTGAAGCAATTGATAAAATTGAAGAACTTGCACAAAAAAGGGCATGCGAATTATTCAAGATGGACCATGCTAATGTGCAGCCTCATTCCGGTGCACAAGCGAATATGGCCGTATTTATGTCAGTTCTAAAACCAGGCGATAAAGTCCTTGGAATGGATCTATCCAACGGTGGGCATTTGAGCCATGGTTCACCTGTTAACTTCTCAGGACTCTTTTTTGATGTAAAAAGCTACGGAGTTGATGAAAATGGAAATATTGATTACGAAGATGTACGCAAAATGGCACATGAACATCAACCCAAATTAATTATCTGCGGTGCAAGCAATTATTCAAAAATAATTGATTTTAAAAAGTTTAGAGAAATCGCTGATGAAGTTGGAGCATATTTGCTCGCTGATATTGCACATATAGCCGGTCTTGTTGCAGGTGGCGTTCACCCATCTCCAGCCGGTTATGCACATTTCGTGACAACAACAACTCACAAAACCCTCAGAGGGCCAAGGGGAGGAATTATTATGTGCAATGAAGATCTGGCGCAACAGCTTGACAAAGCTGTATTCCCGGGTTGTCAGGGAGGACCTTTGGAACATATTATTGCAGGAAAAGCCGTTGCCTTAAAAGAAGCAATGCAGCCTGAATTTAAAGAGTATGCTAAACAAATAGTTAAAAATGCGAAAGCCCTTGCACAAGGTCTTTTGGATAACGGCTTGGACATTGTTGGAGGAATGACAGAGAACCACTTGATGACTTTGGATTTGCGTAAAACAGGTAAAACTGGTAAAGATATGGCAAATGTACTTGAAAGAGTCGGTATTACTGCGAACAAAAATACCGTTCCTAATGATCCACAAAGTCCTTTCGTTACAAGCGGTATTCGACTTGGAACACCGGCTATGACGACAAGAGGCTTTAAAGAGGACGATATGAGAGAAGTCGCAAGAATTATAGCAGAAGCTATAGAAAATTCAGATAATGAAGAAATTCTTGCAAAATTACGGACTGATTCATTAAAACTTTGTGAAGCACATCCGCTTTACGCTTAGATTAGAGGATTAAAAGGAGAATAAATGATACTAAAACTTACGCAAGCGCATATAATCGGAGCTTTTGTTTCATACTTATTGGGAGTATTTATTGTACCTTTTGTAATTGAATTTTCACAAAAAGAAGGGTTAGTCGATATCCCGAATGAGCGAAAAATTCATAAAAGTCCGATATCAAGGCTTGGAGGAGTCGCTATTTGGTCAAGTACAATGCTTACATTTTTGTGTCTTGTTCTCCTTAGTTACTATCCATACGGAAGCCTGCTTTCAGGCATACTATTAGGTGGTTCATTAATGTTTTTACTCGGCCTTATTGACGATGTCTATAACCTCGATGCTAAGTTTAAGCTGATTATACAACTTTCTATAGCGACTATAGTTTATCTTTTGGGAGTTAAAATTGATACCATATTTAATCCGTTTGGTGGTGCACCATTCCAGCTCGGAATTTTATCGTATCCGATAACATTGTTGTGGATAGTTGGTATTTCAAATGCGGTTAATTTTATAGATGGCGTGGATGGCCTTGCTGGTTCAGTAATAACGGTTAATTCAATAACTCTTGCACTTGTAGCCGTTACAGTCACACCTGCGCAACCGATAACCGCGCTTATTGCTTTTATACTGGCAGGTTCAATGCTTGCATTTCTTACATACAACTTTAACCCTGCTAAAATATTTATGGGCGATTCGGGTGCTTTATTTGCAGGATTTTTACTGGCGACACTATCTATAGCAGGTGTTATGAAAGGAGCAACGCTCGCAATATTATTACCTTTTATTGTTCTTGCAGTTCCTATAATGGATATAACATATTCAAGCCTGCGCAGAATTATGAAAGGTAAATCTCCTTTTGTGGCAGATGCCGAGCATATTCACCACAAACTGTTAAAAGCCGGATTCTCCCAGAAAATTACAGTTGCGATACTAACCTCTGTAGCAATAGTCGGGGGAGCAATAGCAACGTATTTTACCGGTGCAATAAAACATTATTTTGCATATATTGGAGTTTTGCTGTTAATTATGATATGCCTTAGTTTAATAAGTGTTCTTACGAAAACGGATAAAAAATAGCCTGATTGAAATTATGAATGAATTTAAATTAATGAATTTATCTGCTAATGATATTGAATCCGAGCTTGAAAAGATCGGCTTTGATTCATCATACAAAAAGACTGCCTCAGATAAATTTTTATATAAAAACATTAAAATATTCGATTTAACTTCGACGCAAGTTAATATACTAAAACAATCAGCACTGTCTGTTGGAGCAGATTGCGCGTCACATAAAGATGTTATAACGGGTTCAACTGAAAAGTCCAATGCAATTTTAGGGGGGAGTTATTCTCAAATAAAGAAAATTGCCGAAAAGCTTAAATCACAGCCATTTTCCTTGAACCATTTAGCAGATTATATAGTCAAAGAGTTAGAACACCTGCCGAGTAAAACAAAACTCGCGGGGATTTTAAATGTTACTCCGGACTCGTTTTCTGATGGTGGTAAGTATTATGAGCCAAAAGATGCTATTAAGCACGCTTATGAATTGATTGAGGACGGAGCGGACATACTTGACATTGGTGCTGAAAGTACAAGACCATTCTCAAATGAAGTAAACGCAGAGGAACAAATTAAAAGACTCAAACCTGTTTTAGAAGGATTAAAGGATATTAACATTCCCATAAGCATTGATACACGAAGCTCAGAAGTGGCCGATTTTGCTTTAAATAGTGGTGCTTCAATAATAAACGATGTTTCAGGATTGGATTACGATTCTAAAATGGTTGATGTAGTTTCAAAATACGATGCTACAGTTATAATACAACATTCTAAAGGGACTCCCAAGGATATGCAGATTAATCCGTCATATATTGATGTTGTAGAAGAAGTTTATCTGAGCCTTTTGGATAAAATATCTTATGCAAATGACCATGGAGTAAGTAATATTATTGCTGATATTGGGATTGGGTTCGGTAAAACAAAAGAAGATAATTATAAACTTTTAAATAGAATCGAAGATTTTAAATCACTTCATTTACCTCTTATGGTTGGACTTTCAAGAAAATCTCTGCTGGGAGTAAATGAACCTGACAATAATTTGAAAGATACCTTGTCACTGGCACTTTCTTATCCTTTAATGAAAAAAGGTATAGATTATTTACGAGTACACAATGTAAAACTTCACAGACAATTGCTCAACTTGGCTAATTAATAATTGCCCTAATGTCGGATTAAATACCTAAAACTATACCTTATACTTAGTATAGTCAGTTAGGAATGGTTGAATGATTAGTATAAAAGATTGTTGTTTTATTTTGATTTTATTGTTATTTGCCATTTGGGCACTTTATAGAATAAAATTACTAAAAAAAGAGATATTAGGTCAAAAAGAGTTTTTTATTAATACTTTGGGACATGATATAAGAGTTCCGCTAATTGCTCAAATAAGAGGATTAGAATTTTTATCAGTTAATATCAAACAAAATACTGATAATATTTTAATCTCAAATGAGCTGTATTCCTGCAGTAAATATACATTTGATTTAATAACAATGTTAATGGATATATATAAAATAGAAACGGGGGAAATTAATTTTGCAAATGATAACTGCAAAATTTCCGATATTTATTCAGTTATTGCTGCTAAATACATGTCTAATGCGATTGAAAAAAATATTAATATAATTTTTAAAACCGGTGATATATCTTTATTAGCTAATAAAGAGTACCTTACTAAAGCTTTGAAAATACTTATCAAGACAGCAATTACATATTCGGATAAAAATACAGTTATATATTTTGATACAGTCACATACAAGAAAAATATTGTATTCGACATTTCTTATACAGGGAATCCCGTTACTGAAGAAGAATATAACAGAATGTTTTCTAAAAACACTGTATATTCGGTTGTAGGACAAGGAATACAAATGTTTTTCTGCAAAAAAATTATTGATTTACACAAAGGTAAGATTTCTTTCAATTCAGATAAAAACAGACTCAATACGTTTAGAGTAAAAATTCCAAATAAAATCCGTTTATCAAAACTGATAGAGATTCCAAAGCAAAGATTTTGGGGTTATTTGAGCGAAAATGCAAAAGAATATAATCGAGCTTTAAGTTAAACTAATCTTTACAAATATTAATAATATAACATCTTGTCACTGGAAATCTTAAAAAAGGATGTTAACATGATAGTAAGCAGTGGGGTATTAATTTTTGCGAAACGTAAAATTTTATTAAGTTTTGTAAAAATATAGTCAATTATAAGCATTCACTTGTTTTACTATAAAAGTAGATAAAGGTACCGTAGTGAAGAAAAGTAAAGTTGAATTAAATAGTGGTAATGAAAAAGTTACAGCTAAAGTTACCAACAAGTCTGTAACTTCCCCAATAATTCAGGAGAATTTAGTATCAAAAGTCAATGAACTCACACTGAATTCTTCTACTTTGCCACGTCTTAGCATACAAAATCCTATATTTGAAAAAGAGAAAAAGAATCCTTTAAACTATAAAAATTATAAAGATGTAATTGAGCGTATTGTAAAGATTTCCGATACATATAATATTAATGAATTTTATAACAGAATTTATTCCTTAATACAGGAAAATGTTGATTCTAGCTTCTTTGCTGTCGGACTTTATAAAGAACAGGCAAACTGCATAAATTTAAGGCTTCAAGATAAATTAGAAAATGTATATTCTACAAAAATATTTATGAGGGACACAGATAATCCAATCATACAAGTATTTAATTCTCGTAAACCCATGTTTGTTGATAAACAGGATTATTTAAAACTTTTCTACTACAAAAACGCTTCTACGGCTATTTACCCGCTGATATCGGCACATAAATGCATTGGCGTATTTATAATTGAAGAACCAAATGCAGAACAGAACTCTACGCTTTATACCTTAATTGCTAAATATATGGCTCTCGTTACTGACAATTTACAGTTAACGGAAAAAAGTAATGAATTTGTTAATACGGATAATTTAACTTTACTATACAATCACAGAGGGTTTCAGGAGATTTTATCGAATGAAATAAAAAGAGCTGAGATAAATAAGCAAAAATTATCCATAATAATGATGGATATAAATAACATTACAAAGATTAACAGGGAGCAAGGCCACGCCAAAGGTGATGAAGTTATCAAACTTGTAGCCGAAAAAATACGTCAAAATGTACGAGAAAATGACATAGCCGGCAGATACGGCGGAGATGAGCTGGCTATTATATTACCTAAAACTACATCCGACCAGGCGAAATATGTTGCTGAATATTTAACATATTCATTATCCTGTTGTTTTATTGATGGAATTGGTCCAATTAAAGTTTCAGTTGGTGTCGCTACATATCCGGATTGTTCAGAGGACAAGGAAAAACTTCTGATACTTGCAGAACAAGCAATGTACATATCAAAAGCAAAAGGTTACAAAGACGGTATGTCAGCTATAATAAGTTCAAAGGATTTCAACTTCTGGGATAATGTTGCTTTGGAATCTTATGCTGAAGTCGTTGCAAAACGTCACTCACAACTTGGTATAAATTTTGAAGATGAGTTGATTTCTAAATTCCACAACGAAGACAATATGACTGAAAGCAGAATTTGGGAAATAGCTACTTCTCTAGCAGGTGCTATTGATGCTAAAGATACTTATACAAAAGGCCATTCGACATCTGTTTCAAGATATTCGGAAGCACTCGCCAGAGCTATCAATCTCCCTGAAAAAGAAATCAACAGAATTATGTTAGGTGCGTTGCTTCACGACGTAGGAAAAATAGGCATACCTGAAAATGTTCTCAAAAAAGAAGGGCCTTTATCTGATGAAGAATGGGATATAATGAGACAACATCCTGATATCGGAGTTGAAAAAGTGCTTAGACCAAATATAAGTTTAAGGGATTTAATACCAATAGTAAAATATCACCACGAAAGAATTGATGGGCGGGGGTATCCTGAAGGACTGTCAGGGAAAGATATTCCGCTTGCAGCTAAGATTGTAGCAATAGCTGATACATACCATGCGCTTACCAGTGACAGGCCGTACAGACCCGGAATGAGTATAGAAAAAGCAATAGCAATACTCGAAGAAGGTGCAGGCTCACAATGGGATGCTGATTTAACAAGAACATTTATACAAATTGCTCCGTCTTTAGGTATATAAATTTATTTAGATAGTTGCAAGTGCAAAATTATTAAGATTTAATTACAAATGCTAAAATGCAGCAATATCAATATTTTACACTACAGTTGAATATTGAATTTTAAACTCAATTGTAAAGTTTTGTAACAATTTACTCACATGTGTGCAATTTTAAACAATTTATATACTTAATATATATATAGAGTAAAAAAAGTATAAGGACACGACGAAAAATGGTAATGCTTTTAGCAGTATATCAAAAAATGCGATATATTCGTAAATACAACGAAGCCACGCTCAAAGTGACTAAGTTTACGTCGCTATATGATCGTATTACCAAAAATATTGAACGTGTACAGAAAATGTATACGGACAGAAAAGCCAAATTAGAAGCTCGTGCCACTAAAATGAAAAATAGTGCCTCTATCTGGTTGAGAAATAACATGGGACTCGGCACTAGCGATTTTAATACAAGTATTTATAGCTATAATGGTCTTAATGGTTATAAAATGGGTGCCATAACTGAATATATGCAAAAAGGTCAAGTATATAATGGCACTACTACAACAGATGGTAACGGAAATAAGGTACAAGGTACATATGCAGCAATCGATGATCCTAGCATATTTATAACAGCGTATCAGAATAGTGGCGGAACATTCAAAGATTCTGAAGGCAATTGGATGACTAAAGGTGGTACTAGTGAGACATTTACTGAAGAAGATTATAAGATGTTTAATCAAGCTAAAAGTCAGGCTGATATAGCATATAGCAATGCACAAAATCAATATACGACAATGAACCAAGGATTCCAAGAGGATGTAGACAACTGGTTAGAAGCTGCGACAGAAGAAATGGAAGCAGAACAGGATGAAGCATTATCTCAACTGTCATACAAGCAGACAATGTATGAACTATCGAAGACACAAGCAGAACAAGAACAAGCAACTGCTAAAGAAAATAAAGATAAATATACAGAACTTGCGAAGGATGCAGTCAGAGACCACGCACCGCACTTCGGATTGGCTTAGTAATAAAAATCTTAATAATAAAAATCCGCTCTCAAAAGCGGATTTTTTATTATATTCATAAGTTATAATTAAACATTCGCAGAAGATATAACTTTATCTATCAACCCGTATTCAACTGATTCCTGAGCGGATAAATAGTGATCACGTTCGCAATCAGCTTTAACTTTTTCGAAATCTTGACCTGCATTTTCAGCCATGATACGTATAAGCAGTTCTTTCATTCTCATAATTTCTTTAGCTTCAAGTTCAATATCAGTTGCTTGACCTCTTGCACCGCCTAAAGGCTGGTGAATCATTATTCTTGAATTAGGAAGTGCCATTCTTTTCCCTTTCGCGCCTGATGAAAGTAAAAATGCGCCCATGGATGCAGCCTGTCCTAAACATATTGTCTGAACATCAGCTCTTATATGCTGCATCGTATCATAAATCGCAAAACCTGCAGTAACACTACCACCGGGTGAATTTATATACAGCATAATATCTTTTTCCGGATTTTCACTATCTAAAAGCAGTAATTGTGCAACTATAGTATTTGCCACATCATCATCAATTTCAGTACCTAAAAATATTATTCTCTCTCTTAACAGTCTTGAAAATATATCAAAAGACTTTTCTCCTCTTGATGACTGCTCAATAACCGTAGGAACATAGTTTAAAATTTCTTCTGTCATATAATCTCTCCTTTAATGCTCTTATTCTACACTAAATTTCAAAACAGTGCAATTCGTTTAAGGTTAAAAATTTTTATTTCCTTTGTGATAGAATTTATCTATGAGCAAAAGAAAACCGATAGTAGCTGTTGTAGGGCGTCCGAATGTTGGTAAATCGACATTCGTAAATCGACTTGTAGGTAAAAGGCAGTCAATTGTCGATGACCAGCCTGGAGTTACCCGTGACAGGATATATTTTGACGTCGAATGGCAGAACAAATCGTTTACCGTAATAGATACAGGCGGTATTGTCCCGGGTGATGACGATGACATAATGATTTCCATTTATGATCAGGCTCGTATAGCTTGTGATGAAGCTGAAAAAATAATATTTCTCGTAGATGGCATTGAAGGTGTTACACCTGTTGACGAAGATATTGCTAATATTTTGCGTCAATCCGGTAAGCCAATATACTTAGCAGTGAACAAGGTTGATTCGTCAAAACAGATTACCATGCTTAGTGATTTTTACTCACTTGCTATTGGTGAACCAATCGCAATTTCAGCACTCCATGGTTCTGGCGGAGTCGGCGATTTATTAGAAGAAATCACTTCTGATTTTGATGCTGATGACAATGAAAATGAAGATTTAGCTATAAAAATAGCAATTGTGGGCCGTCCGAATGCCGGTAAATCTTCAATAGTCAACTCTCTCCTAGGCGAAAAACGGGTTATTGTTTCGGATATTTCAGGTACAACTCGTGACAGCATTGACTCCAAACTTAATTTTAACGGACAAGAATACGTAATAATTGATACTGCCGGAATTAGAAAAAAATCAAAAGTAAATTACGGCGTAGAAAAGTTTGCTGTTGACAGAGCAATAAAATCAATAAAAGACTGTGATGTTGCTGTTCTGGTAATTGATGCTGCAGAATCCGAAAACGGAATATCAGATCAAGATAAAAAGATAGCTTCAATAATAAATGATGCAGGGAAAGGCATGGTTATTGCCATAAACAAATGGGATTTAATCGAAAATAAAAAATCAAATACTATTAACAAATTTGAAAAAATGATTTCAAATGAGCTTCCATTTTTGAGCTTTATACCTAAAATATACATCAGTGCTGTTACACATCAGCGACTGAATAATATTTTCACAACAGTAGATGAAGTTTATAAAGAATGTACAAAGCGTGTTCCTACAGGACTTTTAAATAAAGTAATCAATGAAGCTTATGCACTTAATCCGCCTCAAACAATACGTAACAAGAAGCTTAAAATTATGTATTCGACTCAAGCATCTGTACATCCGCCAATATTTATCCTGTTTGCTAATGACGAAAAGCTTCTCAAAGACCATTACAAAAGATATCTTGAGAACAAGTTGCGTGAAGCATTTGGTTTTAAAGGCACTTCAATAAGGATTTCTGTCAGAACAAGAAAATCTTAGATATTAGCGTACAAATTGTTTCATTCTGGAAGTCACGTAAGAATTATCTTTAATGTATTCTCTGTCAATAATGCGAATAAATTTTCCCCTACCTCTATATAGTACTATATAAGGAAGTTTTGGATATATCGGGTATGTTTCACAGTAAGCCTCCGCATCCTCTGCAGAAATGTTGATTTCAACGTAGTTATATCCGTTTCCCATTGTTTTGGACAGATTCCTAAATCCAGTTAATGCATCATCTTTATCTTGGGCCCAATCCGAATAAATAAATACAGCCATGGGCTTGCTATCATTTACCTTCATAGCATCTTCGAATTTCATTGCCGCATCGGCATTCAACATAAATAAAGACAATATACAAAATATCAAGATCTTTTTCACGTAACGACCTCTATTACTCAGCATTTGACAATATATCCATTTCTTCTGCAGATGCATAAGCAGAATGGCATCCACAGTCGCAATAAATCACTTCACCCGTTGTTCCGCTTGATAAATCAGAAGCCAGATATAAGCCTGCTTTACCCACATCTTCCAATGAAACATTTTTCTTTAAAGGTGCTCTTAAAACAGCAGCTTTAAGCATCTTTGAAAATCCGCTTATACCCATTGATGCAAGAGTTTTTACAGGTCCTGATGATAAGCAGTTAACACGAATGCCTTTTCTTCCAAGATCAACCGCAAGAAATCTCATTGAAGACTCAAGTGCAGCTTTCGCAACGCCCATTACATTGTAGCTTGGCACTGATAAAACAGAACCCAAGTAAGTCAATGCTAATATTGAACCACCTTCATTCATTACAGGCTCCGCATATTTAGAAACAGTAACCAGTGAATATGCACTGACGCCCATTGCTATATCCCAGGCTTCTTTTGTAGTATCAACGAATCTTCCCATCAAAGCATCTTTGGGCGCAAAAGCAACTGCATGTACAACAAAATCAAGTTTTCCGTATATTTTTTCGCATTCTTTAAATACAGCTTCAACTTCATTCTCTTTTGTAACATCACAACTCATTATAATCTTGGCATTCATCTCTTCAGCAATCGGTTTTACCCTTTTTTCCATCGCTTCACCTGCATAAGTGAAAGCTATTTCTGCGCCTTCTTTATATAACTGTTCCGCTATACCGTATGCGATGCCGTGTGTATTTGAAACTCCAAAAATTACACCTTTTTTACCAGTCATTATTCCCATAAATAAAACTCCTCTTTACAAATATTACATACTGATAGTAACAAAAAAAGCTTAATTTTGCAAATTCCGAGTAATTAAGATTTTGCTATAAAAAGCGTTCAATCAATAATATAATTGAACGCTTTTATTATTCAATATTCTATTGTTTTATTCAACAGAACCAACTAACTACAGCTTAGATGCAACCATCTTAGTTGTTTCAGCCAATCTTGTAGAATAACCCATTTCGTTATCGTACCAAGAAATAATCTTAACTTGATTTCCTCCCATTACACGAGTTAATAAAGCATCAACAGTTGAAGATTGTGAAGTACCGATAAAGTCAGATGATACAAGCGGTTCTTCAGTATAGCAAAGAACATGTCCGTCAGCACCTGCCTTAAGAGCTGCATTAACTTCTTCAACAGTAACTTCTTTACCTACTTCAAATACAACGTCTACTAAAGAAACGTCCGGAGTAGGAACTCTCATAGCGAAACCGTCCAATTTACCCTTCAATTGAGGTAATACAAGAGCTACAGCCTTAGCAGCACCTGTTTTTGTAGGACAAATATTAAGAGCGCCAGCTCTTGCACGACGAGGATCCTTGTGGCCTGCATCTAAAATTCTTTGGTCACCTGTATATGAGTGAACTGTTGTCATCAAACCTTTAACAATACCGAATTTTTCATCGATAACCTTAGCAACAGGTGCTAAGCAGTTTGTAGTACAAGATGCCATTGAAATTACATTGTGTTTCGCAGGATCGTACATATTGTCATTTACACCTAAAACGATTGTAATATCTTCATTTGTAGCCGGTGCTGAAATAATAACTTTCTTTGCACCTGCTGCAATGTGAGCTTTTGCTTTTTCACCATCAGTGAAGAAACCTGTTGATTCAACAACAACTTCTACACCTAAATCTCTCCAAGGAAGATTAGCAGGATCTTTTTCTGCATAGAATTTAATTTTCTTTCCGTTTACAATAATACCTTCTTCGTATGCTTCAACTTGACCGTCGAATTTACCCATAACTGAGTCATATCTGAACAAGTGTGCAGCATCTGCCGGTTTCAAACCTGGGTCATTAATTGCAACATAATCTATTTCATTAAAGATACCTTCTCTGATTGCTGCTCTCAAAGTGTTTCTTCCGATTCTTCCGAATCCGTTAATTGCTACTTTTACCATAATTTTTCTCCTTCTTATAAGTAAAATTTCTTTCTTAACGGTTTAAGTGTACTTCAAACACAAAAAGTAATCAAGATTTCTAAATCTCAAATTTATTACTTTCAGAATTGCATTTTACTAATCATGTAAAAAGATCCGCAAATTATGTTTAATTTGTCCGGTGTTAATGCTAAATGCTTATCATATTTATTTGTTTTAACCGGACATGCTTTTTTAAGCTCACCATAAGTGCAGGCATTTGGGTAATCAAACGGATATAAATAAACTTCATCGTCATTTCTAAAAAGAATTTCCATCATTTTTTTATAATCTTTTGTATTCAAACATCCGAAAATATATCGCCTACTATCATTTGGGAAATAGTAATCAAGGTTTTCCCTCAAAGCCAAAACTCCGTTTGGATTATGCGAAGCGTCAACAATCAAATGTTTATCTTTAAAATATTCGAATCTGAAAGGATTTCTGACTTTGGTTAAAGCTTTCCTAATTGTTTCATTTGTAATATTGGGGTATAGATGATTAATTGCGCACAATGCTAATGCAAGATTCTGCTCTTGATGTAGTCCTTTCAATGAAAGCGCATTTACATATTCTTTTTCAACTGATGGTGCGATCAAAATTAGTAAAGAATCCAATTCGTCCGCTCTGTCTTTTATACTTTCGTATCCCATAGAAGTTATTATCGGACAATTTTGTTTTATAATTCCTGCCTTTTCAAAAGCTATTTGTTCTTTAGTATTTCCAAGTCTGTCTGTGTGGTCTAAATCTATATGCGTTATTATTGAACACAAGTTTTTTTTGATTACATTGGTAGCATCTAATCTACCACCCATACCCGTTTCCAAAATCACAACATCGACATTGTTATCATTGAAATATAAAAACATTATCACAGTCAAAATTTCAAATTCTGTTAAATGAATTTTTAATTCATCTGTTTTTTTACAAATTATTTGAAAATAATACGCAAAATCATCTTTTGAAATGTCCGAGCCACATATTTTAATACGTTCTGTATACTCGTATATATGAGGACTTGTGTAAAGACCAGTTTTATAACCAGCTTCACGTAATATAGAATCTATAATGGCGCAAACTGAACCCTTACCATTTGTTCCCGCAACATGAATACATCTCAAATTATCCTGAGGATTTCCGAACGAACCTAAGACTTTTGTAATTCTTTCCAGTCCTAAATCTATATAAAACATCCCTTTTGAATGTAATTTTTCAATCGCATTTTCATAAGTTAAATCCATATAATTAATTTTACAATAAATAGCAAAAAAATTTATTTACAGGTTTTAAAAGGAATATGGATTCAGTGAATTTTAAAGCCAAATATATTGATAATGCATTTGTCCAAGCTAAAACGGGCAAAAATCGTTTTATTCCCAAAGAAGTGGCATTATTAAAAGTAGATTTAAAATCAAAAAAGGATAAACAAGCATTGTCCCAAATATGTTCCAGATGGGAAAAGAAAAACAATCTAATAAGACTTGTTTTATTGAGCTTAGAGAGTAGGAGTAATAAAAAACACAACATTTACCTTTTGTCTGAACAAGAAGATAATTTTCAAAAACTTCTACCTAGTAAAATTTTGGGAATAGCCAAAGTATCAGATTATAATAAAATTTGTTCGCTGGATTTCTTACAGACGAATCCTAAATATGAACATACAAACGAAAAAAGAAAAATTAAAAGAATCGGTGATGCAATGGTTGATTATGTATTACATAAAGCCGGCAATCGCAAGACCTATTTAGATTCATACGCTAAAGTTGTTGAATTTTACAAAAAATTCGGATTTAAAGTAATCGAAAATGAAGATAGCTGTTTACCAAGAATGGTATACGACCCAAAAGGTAAAAAATAAAATGAACAACATAAGTTTTAAAGCACAATTTATCAACAATACAACCGTCAGAGCCAGAAATGAAAACGGCAAATATATCGATAAGAGTATTGCTGTTGTAAAAATGAACCCAAATTCAAAGCTAGATTATAATTCCGTACAAGATATTAGCCAACTCTGGGGTGATGAAGAAACCTATGTAAAATCAATGCTAAATCATTACAACATTATCGTTGAAGATCAGAAAAGATCTATCTATATAGTAACGGAACAATCAGATAATTTTAGAAAACTGTTGCCAGAAAAAGTGCTTGGAATGATTGAAGTGTCTAAATACAATAATTTCAGCAGAATAGATTTTATACAAACAAAACCCCAACACGCATATAAAAGTAGAAAAAGAAATTATAAAAATATAGGCTGGGCAATGCTTTCATTAACAGAAAGAATATACGGAGATAAGAAAATTATTTTAAATTCAGTAAGAAAAGCCGTTGAGTTTTACAAAAAGTACGGATTCGTAGTGTCCTATGAAAAATGTAATAATCCGTTAATGACTTTGAAGAGAGCAAAGGTTTAACTTGATATTTTCATTTTACCAGCACTGTAGTATTCTTTATATATGCTGGACAGAAGATATAATGCATTCAGTGATTATTTAAGACAAAAATTTGGTGCAAAAGTTTACAAAGTTACTCTTGATGCCGGATTTTCCTGTCCAAATCGTGATGGCACTATCTCAAACAAAGGATGTCTTTTCTGTGACGAAAGCGGGAGTTTTTCACAAACACATTCAAATTGTATGAGTATAAAGGAACAAATCGAATCAGAGATGGACTTTCTCTCAAAAAGATTTAAAGCGGAAAAGTATATGTCTTATTTCCAAGCATATTCAAATACTTATAAACCTGTTGATGTATTGGAAAAAATATATAAAGAAGCGCTTAATCATCCTGATATTGTAGGAATTTCAATAGGAACACGCCCGGATTGCATAGATGATGACAAGCTTTCCTTAATTCAATCCTTCACGCCTGATTACTACACCTGGATTGAATACGGCTTGCAATCCGCTAATGATAAAACTTTAAAAAAGATTAACAGAGGGCATGATTATGATTGCTTCTTACGAGCTTATGAAAAAACAAAAAAATACGAAGGTATAAATATTTGTGTCCACTTAATTATGAATCTTTTTGAAACATATGATGAAATGATGAATACAGCGCAAAAAGTCGCTCAGCTTGAACCTGACGGAGTAAAAATTCACATGCTTTGCGTTCTGGAAGGAACAAAACTTGAAAAAATATATAGTCAAGGAAAATTAAGCTTGATGACAGAAGATGAATATGTAAGCGTCGTCTGCGATTTACTTGAATATTTACCTCCACAAACAACTATTCACCGTCTTGCAGGAAACGGCTTGAGAACCGCCCTTGTCGCACCGAGATGGATCGGACGAAAATTGGATACAATGAATCGTGTTACTTGGGAGCTTGAACGCAGAAATTCACGACAAGGAAGTAAATATTCGGAAACAAAAAATTGTATTTTATGCTAAACTTGTATCAAAAACGGATAAGAGGGATATGAATATGAATAAATTTTTAAAAATCTTCGGGTTTTGTATTTTGGGAGTTGTGGTATTAGCTTATTTAAGTTTTTTATTCATACTTCCAAATGTTATAGATATAAATAAATTTAAGCCGGATATTCAAAATATATTAAAAGAACAGACAAAACTTAATATAAATTTTGAAAATGCAAAAATTATTACTACTCCGCTTATGGGCGTTGGTGTTAAAGCAGATAATCTGTCTGTTACATTGCCGGATAACTCTGTTTTATTCTCCGCTGACAGTTTAAAGACAAGAGTGGCACTGCCAAGTCTTGCGCTTTTGACTGTCAAAGTTTCTTGTTTTGAACTTAACAATCCGGTTATTAATCTTGATATAGCAAACAACAATCAATATAAATTCATCTCACTTGTTGAAGATATTTTAAACACAGCGAGAGAAGAAAAATTAGAAGAAGGTGTTAATCCTGAAAATGCAGAAGGCTGGTTTAATCCTGACTGGATAAGAATTAAAATACCTTACATAACCATTAGCAACTACAAAATTATAATAAGCGATTTAAAAACGAAACATTACCTAAATTTGTGCGGTGAACAGCTAAAGGCCGGATATTTTAACGGTAAAAGTATGAAATTTAAAACCAACTTGCATTTATTTAGCGATGAAAACGAAAATATTACGGCAAATGTTGATATAGATACCTTTCTGCCTCCACCAGCACCAAAATTAGATGCAGAAGATGATAAAGCAGAAAGAATTGAGATTCCATTACCGAATTTTGTCGATTTGTACAGGACTTATGATTTAAAAGCCAACTTTGACTCAAAAATTAAGGTCAGGAACGGTAAGAACGGAATAAAATCGTATGGTTACGTTAATTTGGAAAATTTAACATTGAACGTATCAAATCTGGTCATTCCGGAATCTTATTTCAGGGCAAAAACATTCGGTCAAACAGCAGAAATTGATACTAACATTGTTCTTTCGAAAGACCAGAACCTTGAAATACTCGGCAAGTTGAATTACAGCAAACACCCCGGGCTTGATATGAACATCAAATCCGCCGAAATTAAGTTTAATGACTTGCTCAATCTTGGTAAAGCATTTCTTGATTCTTTAAATATTAAACATGAACTTGGCAAATTCTCTGTGTCTGGCTCAATTAAATCAGATTGCTATCTAAAAACGAATTTTAAAAAATTACGTTCTACCGGTTCAGTCATAGTTAAAAACGGTGGAATAGGTGTAAACCAAATCGGTCAAATTATTAAAAATGCTAATATCCATCTAATTCTTGACGGAAGTGTTCTTGATATAGAGAACTCAAGTCTGTATGTAAATAATTCGCCGATCCTTATTAACGGGACCATTGACAGCCGTTCTGTTGCAGATATAAGCATTAAGGCAAACAATATCCCGTTGGGCATTTTATTTAATGCGTTTGCACCAAACGAAATCAGAAGATCATACAATTTCCGTTCAGGCGACGCTACATTTAATATGGCTGTTCAAGGAAAATTAAAAGAAGCGTTTGCTACACTAAACGGCAGCTTAAATAACTTAAATATCTCAGACAGAAAAAATACTTTTGCAATAACAAATAAAAATCTATCCGTTGATTTCTTTTGCAATTCAAAAGATTTAAGAGGTAAGATTTTGAATCAAGGTTTAAATATCGGTTTACCTCAAACAAGATCTAATATTTCATCTCCCAGTTTTGAAACGGAAATCGCAAATAATAATGTCATTATAAAAGAAAATAAAATACATATTAATGAAGGCTCGGCTATAACATATTCCGGCAACATTATTAACTATACAAAACCAAAATCAATTAATTTCTCAATTTCGGGGAATCTTGCTACAAATGATTTGGTTAAAATTATCGGAAATGAGTACAAACAATTTATTCACTCATCTGGGAGTTTACCATTGAAGATTTCTTTTGATGGGAATCATAAACGTCAAACTTTGTTTGCACAAATACTTACTGATAAGGACAATTTTATTACACCTGTTGATTTCGCAGAACTTGCCGATAAAAATATATCATTACAATCTGTTATTGATTTCAAAGGAAACAGAATTAAAATCAAAAAAACCGGATTTTATGAACGTCAAACAACTGTTGATGAAAAAGGAAATGAAATAATAACACTAAACGAGATTCTCGGAATTGACGGAACTATTATGGGCAATAGAATTAATCTTATGAAGGTTACCATGCCTAATGAATTAACAGGTAAACTATTTGCATTTCCACGTTCGTCATTTATAGCTAACGGAAAAGCATTCATTTTTGGCGAGACTTCTCATCCAAGGATGAGAGGTGGTTTTGAAATTCGAAATCTCGCCATTCCCGAATTATTGCTAAATTTGAGAAAAGGCAACTTGAGATTAAAAGGAAGTGACGTTGAACTGTCTGCAGAAGATTTATTGCTTAACGGTTCGGATTTGGGAATAGATGCAATATTTAAACTTATACAAAACGGAATATTTACTTTAGATAACGTCAATGTTAATTCAAGGTATTTTAATTTAGACAAAGTTATGAAGGTCTCGGATTTGGCAATGAAATATGTTCCCAAAACTGCTAATACATCTTCAAGCTCTGCTCAGGCAGATATACCGCTTATAATATCCAGAGGCGTGATTAATTTTGCCAGAATTATTACCGGAAATATCGATATTTCAAATATTCGTTCAAGGATATTTTTAAGAAATAATATTTTTTACCTTAATAATCTCAGAGCAAACGCTTTTAAAGGTGAGGTTAACGGAAATATTTCAGTAAACCTTGTTTCTATGCTTATGAACATTAAGCTCAAAGGAGAAGGGATTGATGTTGCAAAAGCTATGTTGGATGCAGCAGGAATGAAAGATATGATTTCCGGCACTGCCGAATTTGACACAGATATTTCTCTTCAGGGAGTTACCATTGAAGAACAGATGCAAAGTTTGAAAGGAAATGTTGATTTCTTAGTTAAAAATGGTCAATTCGGGCCATTCGGCAGGTTAGAGAACATGATTCTGGCTGAAAATATACGCGAATCAGCATTCTTCCAGACTTTCATCGGTAACATGTTAAGCGGATTACTTTCAGTTGATACTACTCATTTCTCTGAACTTAAAGGAGCTTTGACCTTTGATGATGGAATTTGTTACATTGAACCTATAACATCTTCCGGTGATATACTTGCACTACATTTATTCGGAAAGTTTAACTTATTGGAAAATAAAATTGATATGAAAGTAAGGGCAAGAATGGCTTCATTAATATCCAATCTATTAGGCCCTATAAGCGCAATAAATCCGGTTAATCTTGTTAACAGTGCGGCGAGTATGAATGTTGTCACTGCTAAAGCTTTCTCGCTATTCTGTGAAACCGTTCCGTCAGAAGAAATGGAAAATCTCCCGAATTTTGCGAATGCTTATGTTGATAAATCCGCAACAAAATTCCAAATAGTAGTAAGAGGAGATGTTGCTAAACCTTTAACACTGGTAAAATCGTTCAAGTGGCTTACAACACAGATGGAATTTGCGAGAGCAAAAGAATTTGCAGATAGCCTGCCAGAGCAGGATGAAGATAGCAAAGCAACTAACATTGAAGAACTTATACAGGAACAAAATTCTTTCGGTTACAAAGCTAAAAAGCTCGGTAAAACAGTCGGTAATAGAGTAATCCACCCATTCGGAGGGGGTAAATAACGATTTATTACTTATACTTCTTTCCAGGACGGACCGATATTAATGTCAATTTCAAGCGGGACTTTGAACGGCTGTCCAAGTTCCATGCATTCTTTAACCAATATTTTTAGCCGTTCAACTTCATTCTTTGGGACTTCAAATACGAGTTCATCATGAACCTGAATAATCATTTTCGCTTTTAGATTCTGTTTTTCAAGCTCATTCTGGACTCTTATCATAGCCATTTTAATTATATCTGCAGCAGTACCCTGTAATGGCTGATTAATTGCTGCACGACGAGCAAATTCTCTTATTTGATAATTAGGACTCATAAGTTCGGAAGAAAGGTAGCGCTTACGCCCGTATATTGTTTCAACGTAACCGTTTTCGCTAACAAATTCTGATTCATTTATCATATATTTTTTGACGCCGGGATAATGTTCAAAATACCGATCAATAAACTCCTGTGCTTCTTCATTGGTTATTCCGAGATTTTTCGCCAAACCATATCTTGACTGACCGTAGACAATCCCGAAATTAACGGCTTTTGCTTTTCTTCTCATATCTTTGGTAACATCTTCGACATTTACACCAAAGACTTTTGATGCAGTCTGAGTATGGATATCTTCACCTGTTAAGAAAGAATTTATCAGATTTTTATCGCCGGAAATATGTGCCATAAGCCTAAGTTCTATCTGAGAATAGTCAGCAGAAAGTATCACATAATTATCTTTATCCCTTGCGCAAAATGCTCCACGTATTTTGTTCCCTTCTTCGGTTCTTATTGGAATATTTTGCAGATTTGGATTTGAAGAAGAAAGCCGACCTGTTACTGTTAGTGCCTGATTATAAGTTGTGTGTATTCTTCCGTCTTTTATACTTACCAGTGCAGGTAATGTATCTGTATATGTTGATTTAAGTTTCGAGAATTTTCTGTGCTGTAAAATATAGTCACAAATTTCATATTCTTCTGCGAGTTCTTCTAAAACTTCAGCGCCAGTAGAACGTGTTTTTTTCTTCTTTTTTGTTTTTAATTCCAATTTATCAAAAAGAATCTCGGCAACCTGTTTTGGAGAATTAATATTAAAAGGTTCTCCGGCAAGCTGGTATATAATATCTTCAAGTTCCGCAAGTTTTTCTGTCATGTAATCCGAAAGTTCTTTAAGATAAGCATTATCTATAGCCACACCGGTATACTCCATTTTTGCAAGGACCATTGTTAAAGGTATTTCTATTTGGTTAACAAGTTTTTGTTCTTTTTCATCAAGGTTATCAAGCCAGTAATTATATAGTTTTAAAATCGTTTCAGCTTCATCACACAAAGTTTCGGCAGGGTTTCCGTTATTTGAAATTATATGATCCAGACAATCCAATGCTTGAGCATCAATTGTATGTTTTCTGTTCGGGTCTTTAACATAGCTTGCCAGCAGAACATCGTATTCTAAGCCGTAATAATTTATACCGCTATTTAAAAGCATGTGATAATCTAATTTGGCATCGTAAGCAATTTTTTTAATATTCGAATTTTCAAATATTGATTTTAGATTTCCTAAATATTTACTTTCAAAATAATAATTTTTTTCGGCAGAAACAGCAATTCCTGTGATATTACCGTCATTTACACCAATACGATAACTCATAAGTTTTGTTTTGTTTATATCATCAAGCGCAATATTAAGAGTTTCATCATTTATCTCAATAAACTCTATAGTAGAATCCGCAACCGTCTCCTTTATTGCCTGTGTAAAAAGATTTTGCTGTACAACTTCACCTGCTGAGCCAGGACTCTGTGCGAATAATGTTAAATTTTCAGATTCCGGCGCCAAATCTGCATTAAATGATGCTAAAATTTTATCAATATTCTTAATAAAGGTATAGAATTGCATTCTCCTCAAAAAACTTGATACCTTATCCAGATTTGGAAGCGTAACACTCGCTTTGTTAATATCAAAATTAACATCAACATTTCTGATAATTGTTGCTAAATCCTTGGAAAGCACAGCTATATCTTTTTGCGTACAGATTTTTTCTCGTATTGCATTTTCCGGTATATTTTCACAATCAGCTAAAAGTTCTTCCAAATGCGGATAACGATTTAACAGCTTTTGAGCAGTTTTTTCTCCGATTCCACGTATTCCCGGAATATTATCCGATGTATCTCCTCTCAAACCTTTATAATCAATAACCTGATTAGGATAAACACCTAGTTTTTCGTATACTTTATCCCAGTTATATTCTATCAATTCTCCTTTTGAAGGAATCAGAACCTTTACTGTACCTTCTTTATCTATCAATTGAAAACTATCCTGATCGCCAGTCAGTATCAAGGTATTATTGCCTGTTTCTGATGCTATTCTGGATATTGTACCTATTACATCATCAGCTTCATAACCTTCTTTTGTATAAATCGGAATATCAAATGCCTGTAAACCTTCGACAATAGTTCCTATTTGACATCTTAGAGTGTCCGGCATGGCCTCACGGTTGGCTTTATATTCTTCATATTTTTCGACTCTGAAAGTTTGCCTGCCAACATCAAACGCAACCGCTATAAAATCAGGTTTAATTTTTTCAAGCAAATCAAAAACAGCTTTAAAAAAACCATATACAGCCCATGTCGGTTCATTATCCGAATTTTTCAGCCCGGTTCTTTCGAGTGCATAATACTGCCTAAACGCCAACGCATGACCATCTATTAAAATTAAAGTCTTTTTATCAGACATAATATACTCCACCTATACAAAATATTCTAACATAATATTATTTAATTATTTAGTCTTCTCTCAAATATTTCACATAATATGATGCAATTACAGGGACAAATGTTAAAACCAGAAGAACATCCATTATACCGAATCTTTGTGCAATTGCGCCTAAGCCCGTTAATAAAAGTGCTGTCGAACCCCAGCAAAAACCGTTTATAAAACCTGATACGATACTTTTGTATTCCGGTAATATCTTTTGAGCCCAGATTATAGTTACAGGCTGGGCAAGCATTGTGGTAAAACCAATTGTTCCGAATGTACACATAGAAAATACCGGCATTGTTTTATATGTTAATGCAAATACTATCATAAGAGGGAATGTTGCCCACATTGAGAAATAAATAATTTTTTTTGAACCAAAAAGTTTTTCTACATAAGGACTTAATAACGAACCGATTGCACCGGCAAACACGAATAGAAATATGGCGAAACCTATATAGAACGGCGTATAACCCATTGATTTCCATAAAAAAGGCAACAGAACGCAAGTACTGTTTCCGACGAGTGATTTCATCATTGCAACCAAAATTAAATAATCCATCTGTCTATCAGATAATATTTCTTTAAATGATTTAAAAAAATCTTTATGTACATGTTCTCTATTAATCAGAGATAATTTCGGAACAAACAAAAACATTGTAAAAGCCACCGCCAAACCAAGACAGGAAGCATAATAAACTTTATCCAGTCCGATAAACTGAGTAATATAAGCTGCCAGCAATGGTCCCACTGCAAAACCCACAGAACCTAAACTAACAAATACACCCATATTGGAAGCATAATTTTTATCTGAAAATATGTTTACAAATCCCAACGATTGCGGATGAAAAAAGCTTCCGCCAAGGCATCCTAGTATCATGAATATAACGAGCAAATATACATTAGGTGCAGATGCTGCAAGCGGAATAAATACAGATGCCAATATTAACCCCCAGAATATAAAAAATCTGTGAAATATATTATCGGCAAAAAAACCAAAAACTGGCTGAAGCATATTTGAACAAATTTGAGTTATTGCAACAAGAACTGTAGCAAGCGCCATTGTAAATCCCAGCTTCGATGCGATAAACGGCATTAGAGGATTGAGAAATCCACCATATATATCACATACACAGTGTGCTATTGTTAACCAAATAATAGCACTTTTACCAGCTCCGATAAATTTATTCATGTAATCTCCCTTAATCTATTATATTTAAATAATATTCTGCAGGCAAATATAATATAGTATAAATTAATGAATAAAAATAAAAAAAATGAGTTATAATATGAGTATGAGTTCAGAATCGGAAGACAAAGATTTAAAAGCGGTTGGGCTGGAACTCATGTTCCTTACCCCGGAAAAGTACAGTAATTCAGACGGAATTACTGCTGTTGAGCTTGCAAAAAGAGTAAACATTCCGGTAGAAATTGTAAAGAAGAAATTAAACATACTAAAAGATAAAAATATTGTCAGAGCGAAAGGAATTAATCCTAAATATTGGCTTTTTGATGAATATAACTTTCAAAGATTAGATGATGATGACGAAATATTCCATCTTTTGTGCAATTTCGAAGATGTTGATTTTGAGAAATATTTTACGTACTAATTTTGCCGTCTTCTACTGAAATTAAATGTACATTTTTTAAAAAGTTATCGTCAAATAGTAATGTATCAACCGAAGTTATAATGGTTTGAATATCCTGTTCTATTGACTGTAGTAAAAAATTCTGCCGTAAATCATCAAGCTCAGCCAGAACATCATCAAGAAGTAAAATTGGTGTCGTTCCGGTTTTATCTCTTATAATTTCCAATTCTGCTAGTTTAAGTGCCAAAACCAAAGTCCTTTGCTGGCCTTGTGATGAAAATTTGACTGCATCAATATCGTTTATACTGAATTCAATATCATCTCTATGAGGTCCGACACAAGCTTGTCGTCGTGCAATTTCTTCGTTTCGATGTATTTTTAATTCTTCTTTTAAATAATTACTTATATCTTCAACCTCATCATATGGACAGGTATATGAGAGGTTAAAATTCTCACTGCTGTTGATATTTTTGTGTTTAATTTTAGCAATTTTTTGGATCTCCTTTAAAAATTTTTTTCTGAGATAAATAATATTAGCTCCGGTTATAACAAGCTGTTCGTTGTATATTTCAAGCAAAGTTTCATCAACAACTTCATTTTTTAACAAATTATTCTTTTGTATTCTGAATTTATCATATACAGAAAGTCTTTCATCATAAGCGGAATATATTTGAGAAATAGCTCTGTCAAGCCAATCACGCCGATCTTGAGGAGTGCCTCTTAGTAATAATAGATCTTTGGTTGAAAATAATACTGTCTTCACAACAGATTTAAAATCTTTTGGAGTAGATTTTACTCCGTTAATTTTCAGAACACGTTTTTTATCTTTGCTGTAATTTATACTCAGTTCTATATTTGTACTGTTTTTTTCAACTTCAGCATTAATTTCAAAATAATCGTTGTCAAACTTGATTAAATCGCTAATTGTTGAGGTTCTGGGTGTTTTTAGGTCAGAAAGCAAATAAATACTTTCAAGTATATTCGTTTTTCCTTGAGCATTTTTGCCGGTTATAAGAGTTTTATAACCGGTAAAATCTATATTCACCCCTTCACAATTTCTAAAATTTTTTAGCCTGAGATTTTTAATCTTCATTCTATGAGTATAACATAAGATTCAAATCATAAATAAATGTTTGACATGACTGTAAATTGAGAGTACGTTACATATTGGGAGAGATATAATGAAAATTTCACAGAGAAGTTTAGTATTATGTGCATTATTAATAAGCGGACTCCTGTATTTTATTGCGAATTTTCAAAGAATCGCTGTTCCCGGAGCTGTTTTTGATATTCTGGAACAGGAACTCTCCGTAAGCGCCCCATTTATCACAGCATTTGGCGCAATTTTTATGTATATTTATGCAGCCGGTCAATTATTAACCGGATTTTTGGTTAACAGATACGGCGGACTTCGTGTTATAGCATGCGGGGGAATCATATTCGGGCTTGGTTGTGTTATTTTTCCGGTCACATCATTACTGCCTGTAATGTATTTATCTCGTGCATTAATGGGTTTCGGTTGCAGTATGTTTTACTTGAGTTTTGTACAAGAGTTAAAAAAGCTGTATTCGGATAAAGATTATGGTATAGCCTTAGCCATAATGCTGTTTATCGGATATTTAGGAGGAATTATTGCTAATGCACCATTTGTTGCGGCTATGAAATATTTGGGATGGCGTGATATATTATTTATTTTTGCCAGTGTTATTACGATTTCGCTTATAGTATTTTATCTTATACTAAGCAAGATAGAATTACCAAAAATAAAAAAAGAAGTTATGCTGAAAGCAGGACCATTTATCAATGTTTTACAAAAAAAACACAACAGAAACTTATTTAGCTTTGCCTGCTGTAATTTCGGAATATCTTATGTTATACAAACAATAATAGGTAAAAAATTCTTAGAAGATTTCTGTCATTTTCCTGTAGGTAAAGCCGCATTAATTTTGTCCATTATGGCAATTGTAGCCGCATTTTTTAATATTATAAATGCTACTGTTTGTAAGCTTTGCCATAATCACAGAGTAATATTTTTAAAAACCGCCTCTGTAATTACATTTACATCAATGCTGACAATATTCCTACTTATATTCTTTAACATACGTTCGGAAATTATAGGAATCATCTTTTTCATAATCGCCGGAAATGCAAGTATATCTTCATTGCTTATTCCTGTTTTACAAAACTCAAACAAAGAAAGTTTATCTGTTACAGCTGTAAGTATAATGAATTTTTGTTTCTTTATGATGGTAGGAATATTAGGGACTTTAACCGGCTTTTTATTGAATGTTTTTGCACCTGAACGCATTAACGGAGTATTAATTTACGGACGTGATTCTTATTTATTGTTGTTTGGAACATTCCTTGCTTTATCTGTATATGAAATGTATAAAGCAGCAAAATTGTCTAACAGATATTAATAATTTGCAAAAAGCTCATATATATTCTAAAATTGTCCTATGGAATACAAATTTACAGATATTGTTGCTGACAGCAGTTTTAATCCTAAAGAATCCGATAAAATCAATCGGTGTTTAATTAAAAATACAAATAATGACATTATTAAAGCCATTGAATTTCTAAATTCGGACGAAAAACTTTTATATATTCACGGATTTATTGGTTCAGGTAAAAGACAATTTGTAAGTTATATTTGTGAATATATTTTAAATGATGTTAAAATTCTCCAGTATTTTTGCAAAGAGGCCACTGTCTGTGATGACATATTGCTTTCTTTTACCGATATATTACAAGAATCTTCTTCAACAAAAACAGTCAGTTTTAATGCCAAAATAACAACCATGTCAGAACGATTCATGCAATTGATAAGCGCAGTAAAAAAACCGGTCTTAATCATATTACATTCTATTGATAATATAAACGATAACAATTTAAAAATTTTAAATGACACATTAACAAAAGTATTAAAAGAGCCAAACATTAAAATTATTATGACGACATGCGCTCTCAAAACAAATATAATAGGCGAATTTGATGAAGACAGAAGAATATTTCTTAAAGCGTTTACAAAAGAAATCTTTAATGAATATTTACAGGAAAATAATATAACCGCCTCTGGCAGACAAACAGACGATTTGTACGCAGTTACAAGAGGGTATTACTTTTATACAACTCTTTCGATTAAAATTATGCAATCATTAAATATTTCGGTTGCGGAATTTTTACAAAAAATTAAAAATACAGACTTGTCGTTCGATAAATATTTAGGAGAACTCTATATAAGTTTACTCCCGTCAGCTATAAGAAATTTTTTCTGGTTTTTGCGTGCAGTCAGACATGGCTTAAGTCTTAATGCACTTGCAATATTGGAAATATATGACGAATTTTCAATTCAGTATCTGACATCCAATTTAATAGCCTTTGTTGTTGATGACTACATCTACCTTCATGATTATTTTGCGCAGAGAGTCGACATAATTCTTCCGGTTAATACAGAAGTTAAACTGCATAAATATATAATAGGAATTTATGAACAACAATTAAAAGAATCCTTAGCAAACAGAGCTATATTTATTTCGCGCCAGGCTCTCAGAGAAGAAATTAATTATCATACACAGAGAATAAATGATATAACAAATGAATCAACAGAACGAGATTCAACACCTGAGATTGAGAATAACTTGTCCCAACAATTACAAGTAACTAATAACACTGCACCAACAGGACAAGAAAAAATTTCTATAAATAAACAAATTGATGAAGCCAAAAAACTTATCTCTGCAGATAAAATTACAGAAGGAATTGAAAAATATCAGGCGATTGCAGATAGCGGAGAAATTGATTCCTCTACGTTAATTGATATAAGATTAACTCTTGCAAAACTTTACGCTCAAATCGGTGATTATACAGCATCAATGCATTACTATGAACTAGTCGAGTCATACTATATTCATAATAATGAAAGTATTAATTTGAATTATCTGTATTATGATATGACAGATTTGTATTACAAAATGTATAAACACAAAAGAGCGATAGAAACAATTAAAAAAGTAATATATTCCGTTGATACCCCGCAATCACTTATGGTCAGTGCTTGTACGCTTTTAGGCAATATTTATTCTGATATGAATAATTCTAATGAAGCATTTACATATTACAAAAAGGCTCTTGAATCACTTGATGAAAATGTTGATCCAAATACACTTTCAGAATTATATTTTAAATTTGCGCTTGCAAACGATGATCGAAATGATACAAAACAAGCATTTGAATACTATAGCAAATGCATTAGTATTGTTAACCAAAATAAATATTTGGCGTTAGCCTATTCGAATCTTGCATCTTGTTATTATGAAAATGGAAATTTTGATGATGCGCTGAATTGTTTTATGAAAGCCTACACTATTGAAAAAGAACAAAATAATTATGACGGTATTTATTACACAGCTTCTCACATCGCAAAAATATTAAATGAAAATAACGATGAAAATGCTATAAATTATTATAAAGAAGCTCTCCAAAGCGCAGAGTTTATTGACGAAGCTTTTTATATAACAGAAGCTCACGTCGCATTGGGCGACTATTATTACAACCTTCCGGAAATGACAACAAAGGCATTGGAAGAATATATTAAAGCAAAAAGGACAGCTATCAACTCTACAGAAAACATTGACATTTCTAATATCACGAAACGAATACAAGATATGAAACTTCGAATGAAAACATCAGATTTTGAGGAGATAATCAAAAAATATGACAGGTAACTTCACTATTGAGTCTGATTTTTCAGGATTTACAAAAGTTTTTTTGGAAGAAAATTCTAAACACAACCTTATTTCGCATAATGATGAACAATTTTTGTATGAGAAACACATTTATGATTCTCTTGCTATAAAGTTATTCTTTGAAAAACATGGTAATAATTTCAAGAATGTCCTTGATATCGGATGCGGAGGCGGTTTTCCATGCGTACCGATTGCAATTGAATATCCACAGCTAAAAGTAACCGGAATTGACAGTATAAGAAAAAAAATACACTGTATAGAAAATATAAAAAATAGTTTGGGAATAACAAATTTGACTTTGATTTGCGAACGAGTTGAAAATATTAAAAACCAAAAGTTTAATTTAATAGTGTCGAGAGCTGTTGGAGATCTTTCCAAACTAATTGATTACGCATACCCTCTTATGGCAGACAACGGATATTTTATTGCATACAAATCAAAAAAAGCGGATGATGAAATACAAAAAGCTGATTTAAAGCTTAAAAAACTCAACTTAAAGCTGAATGATATAATTGAATACTCAATCTCAACCAATCAAGTATATGAAAGAAAGCTTATTTGCATAAAAAAATAACAGTGGTTTAGGCAAACGTACTAAAACTTCTCTGAATTTCTTCTTTTTGAAGCTTTTTTAGATTTTCAAGCATAGCTTTTGCGTATTTATATTGCAAACCGCATGTCAAAGCATCCATTTCAAGTTGCGTATCCATTGCTGACAATGAAGCCAGTGACATCGGATTCATATTATAACCCATACCAGAAATCATGTTCATGCGCGCATTATTAGCACTAATGCCTCTAAATACGGCATTATTTAACATATTTGTATAATTAGCCATTGATAATGCGGTTATTGCTAACATAATATACCTACCTTCCGCTAGATTATAACACAAATATAAGGTTTTGTCTAGCTATAGTTTATAATATAATTGATAATTCTATGTAAATTTTTGTAAAGATAAGACTTGAAAAATTGTAAAAAATACGCTTATTATGTTGACTCTTTATATTGATGGTGTACGATGGTTAAATATGGGATAATTATGTCCGAAATTAGTTTAAATATAAATATATAATTTATAAATAGTGCGTACACCATTAGAATAGATGAGGTGAATTGATGTCGACAAAATATGCAAAAAGAGTAACGCCAATGGGTATTCCAAATACCAGACTTGACGATTTACCGGATTTAATTGACGTGCAAAAAAAATCATTTGAATGGTTTTTAAAAGAGGGCTTAAAGGAAGAATTGCTTGCATTTTCCCCGATTAAAGATTATACGGGAAGATTAGAGCTGCATTTCTTGCCCAATTACACGTTTGACAATGCTAAGTATACAGTTGAAGAAGCTCGTATTCATGATGCAACTTATGCAAAACAGCTTCGTGTTATGGTTCGTTTGGTTAATCGTGACAGTGGTGAAATTAAAGAACAAGAAGTTTATATAGGTGATATACCTACAATGACTGAAAAAGGTACGTTCATTGTAAACGGTGCAGAACGTGTAATCGTTTCACAAATCGTACGTTCACCAGGCGTATACTTCAAAAGAGAAGTTTCCCCTACCGGAAAACGTCTTTATAACGCAACAATGATTCCTAACAGAGGAGCATGGTTAAAAATTGAAACCGACTCTAATGATATTGTCTATGTAAAGATTGATAAAAACAGGAAAATACTTGCTACAACCTTACTTAAAGCTATGGGTATTACTGTTTCTGAAATGGAATCTTTATTTACACACTTTGAATTCTTGAAAAAGACTTTGGATAAAGATACCACGGAAACTACCGATGATGCTTTAATTGATTTGTACAAAAAATTAAGACCGGGTGATCCGGCATCAGCACAAGGCGGGCGTCAAATTCTTGAATCAAGATTCTTTGATGACAAGAAATACGATATCGGTCGTGTCGGTCGTTACAAATTAAACAAAAAATTGAACTTAAACATACCTAAAAATCAAAGAACCTTGACGGTTCAGGATATTGTAGCTTCAATCGAATATTTGATTAACTTAACTTATGATGAAGGTTCACTTGATGATATAGACCACTTGGGTAACAGAAGAATCCGCTCTGTCGGCGAACTTCTTCAAAACCAATTCAGAGTGGGTCTTTCAAGAGTTGAAAGAATTGTTAAAGAAAGAATGACTTTACAGGATTCAGAAACTTTAACTCCTCTTAACTTGTTAAATACAAAACCGTTGGTTGCTTCTTTGAAGGAATTTTTCGGTTCATCACAGTTATCACAGTTTATGGACCAGATCAATCCGCTTGCTGAATTAACTCACAAAAGACGTGTTTCAGCATTAGGACCAGGCGGTTTACAAAGAGAAAGAGCTGGGTTCGCTGTTCGTGATATTCATCCTTCTCACTACGGACGTATTTGCCCTATTGAAACACCTGAAGGTCCGAACGCAGGTTTGATAGGTTCATTAGCGACACACGCAAGAGTTAACGACTATGGTTTTGTTGAATCTCCGTTCTTTGTTGTAAAAGACGGCGTCGTGACTGATGAAGTTGTCTATATGACAGCGGATGAGGACGAAAACTATCGTTGCGCTCCTGCTGACGTTAAATTGAATAAAGATAAAACTTTCAGAGATGCACAGGTTCCTGTTCGTTACAGATCAGAGTTTATAATGTGTGATTCTTCAAAAGTTGACTTTATAGGTGTCTGCCCGATTCAGATTATATCTGTCGCAACATCTATGATTCCGTTCATTGAACATGATGATGCTAACCGTGCACTGATGGGTTCAAACATGCAACGTCAATCAGTACCTCTTTTAATTACCGAAAGGCCGGTAGTAGGTACAGGTATGGAAAGACGTGTTGCAAAAGATTCCGGTATGGTCGTTCTGTCAAGAGTTGACGGCACGGTTGAAAGAGTTGTTGGTGAAGAAATTACGATTATTGATCAACATGGGAAAAGACACCTTCATACATTGATGAAATATGTACGTTCTAACCAGGACACTTGTATTAACCAAAAACCAATAGTAAAAGAAGGCGATAAGGTTAAAGCGGGAGATGTAATAGCAGACGGTGCATCTACAAGCTGCGGTGAGCTTTCAATAGGTAAAAATATATTGGTAGCATATATGCCTTGGGAAGGGTATAACTTCGAAGATGCTATTCTGCTTTCCGAAAGATGCGTACATGATGATATATTTACATCAGTTCACATTGAAAAATTAGAAATTGATGCAAGACAAACAAAACTCGGACCTGAAGAAATTACCAGAGAAATTCCGAATGTTTCTGAAGAAGCACTCAGACATTTAGATGAAAGAGGTATTGTTCGTATAGGTGCAAGAGTTTACGCTGATGACATATTAGTTGGTAAAGTTACACCAAAAGGTGAATCCGAGCATCCGCCTGAAGAAAAACTTTTAAGGGCAATATTTGCTGAAAAAGCAAGAGATGTTAAGGATAATTCTCTTCGTGTTCCTCATGGAGAAGGCGGAAGGGTTGTCGATGTCAAAGTATTTGACAGAGAAAAAGGCGACGAATTACCACCTGGTGCTAACACAGTTATCAGAGTTTATATAGCTCAAAAGAGAAAAGTATCAGTTGGTGACAAACTCTCAGGACGTCATGGTAATAAAGGTATAGTTTCAAGAATATTACCAAAAGAAGATATGCCATTCTTACCTGACGGTACTCCTGTTGATATAGTTCTAAACCCACTGGGTGTCCCTTCCCGTATGAACGTAGGTCAGACTTATGAATGTTTATTAGGTCTTGCTGCATACTTAACCGGAGAACATTACGAAGCACCTTCATTCGATGAAAGATATGGTGAAAACCAATCTGAAATCGCTACAAAAGCAGAACTTTTAAGAGGTATAAAGGAATCAGGTTGTGATTGGGTTAGAGAAGACGGTAAGGTTTACCTGATTGACGGAAGGACCGGTGAACCGTTTGATGAACCTATTGCAGTCGGTCTTTCATATATACTAAAACTTGTCCACTTAGTTGACGATAAGATTCATGCTCGTTCAACAGGTCCTTACTCATTAGTTACACAACAACCTTTGGGTGGTAAGGCCCAATTCGGCGGACAGAGATTCGGAGAAATGGAAGTTTGGGCATTGGAAGCTTACGGTGCGGCTTATACTCTGCAGGAAATGTTAACAATCAAATCAGATGATGTTAACGGTCGTAACAGAGCATATGAAGCAATCGTTAAGGGTGACAATATCCCAAGACCAGGTATTCCAGAATCATTTAAGGTACTTGTAAGAGAATTGCAAAGTATCGGCTTAGATATCACAGTTGCCAAGAAAAACGGTACAGAGGTCGATTTGATGTCTGATATGGACGACTTAAGAAAAGCTGCTCCGAAAAGAACGCTTTCGGATATAGATTCTGAGTTGTTAAATATCAACTTCTTTGAAACATCTACCACAATGGGCGAAATATAAGGAGATAGGAAATTGTCTACAAGTATTGATTATTTTGATTATATAAGAATAAGTATTGCATCTCCGGAAAGAGTACTTCAATGGTCACACGGTGAAGTTACAAAACCGGAAACTATAAATTACAGAACACTTAAACCGGAAAGAGACGGTTTATTCTGCGAAAGAATTTTTGGACCAACTAAGGACTGGGAATGCTATTGCGGAAAATATAAAAGAGTTCGTCACAAAGGTATTATTTGTGAACGATGCGGTGTAGAAGTAACAGACAGCAAAGTAAGACGTCACAGAATGGGACATATTAAACTTGCTGCGCCGGTTTCACACATTTGGTTCTTAAAAGGTATACCTTCATATTTAGGTTTACTCTTGGATATGACTCTAAAAGATTTGGAACAGGTTATCTACTTCAACAATTATGTTGTTATTGATCCTGCTGATTCTCCGTTCAAAAAATTACAATTATTGAGCGAAGAAGAATATGAAGACTTCATTATGGAAAATGAAGAATCTCAATTAAAAGTAGGTATCGGTGCTGAAGCTATTAAAGAACTTTTAAGCGAAATTAATATCCATGAGCTTGCAGAAAGTATAAGAGAAGAACTTGCAAGCGGTGTAACTTCGGTTCAGAAAAAAGGTAAATTAATTAAGAGATTAAGACTCCTTGATTCTTTGATTTCTTCAGAAACAGAACCGACCTGGATGGTAATGGACGTACTTCCTGTTACACCTCCGGATTTGAGACCTATGGTTCAACTTGATGGCGGAAGATTCGCTACATCAGATTTAAACGACTTATATAGACGTGTAATAAACAGAAATAACCGTTTACAAAGACTTCTTGAAATGGGCGCTCCTGAAATCATCGTCAGAAACGAAAAGAGAATGCTTCAGGAAGCCGTAGATGCGCTTATCGATAACGGAAGACGAGGAAGAACAGTAGTCGGACCCAATAACAGAGCACTGAAATCTTTATCTAACATTATCGAGGGTAAACAAGGCCGTTTCCGTCAGAACTTGTTAGGTAAACGTGTTGATTATTCAGGTCGTTCTGTTATCGTTGTCGGACCTACATTAAAGCTTAATCAATGCGGTTTGCCTAAAGAAATGGCAATCGAATTATTTAAGCCTTTCGTTGTTAACAAACTTATTGAAAGAGGATACGTTCAAAATATTAAATCTGCTAAAAAGATGATTGAACGTTCTGATGCTAAAGTATGGGATATATTGGAAGAAATTATTGACGGTCATCCTGTATTACTGAACCGTGCACCAACCCTTCACAGACTTGGTATTCAAGCTTTTGAACCAAAACTTGTAGAAGGTCGTGCTATTCAGTTACATCCTTTGGTATGTACAGCATTCAACGCTGACTTCGACGGTGACCAGATGGCTGTTCACGTACCACTTTCAATAGAAGCACAAACTGAAGCAAGAATGTTAATGTTAGCAACTAACAATATACTTGCTCCGGCAAATGGGAAACCTATCATTACACCTTCTCAGGATATGGTTTTGGGTATGTATTATCTTACAATCATGAAAGATCCTGATATGGACGTAAAAGCATATTTCTACAGCTTCCAGGATGCAATATCCGCTTTAGAAGCTAAAGTTATCACTCTTCACGACAAAATTGTTGTAAGAGATGAAAAAGGCAAGAGAATTGAAACTACAGTCGGAAGAATTATATTTAACGAGGCTGTCAGAAAGGCTCTTGCATAGTAAGGATAAAACGTAAATATACCAGGAAGCTAATAAGGAAAAGGAAATATAAAATGGAAAACACATTTACATACAAAACACATACACCGGATTTCATCAACAAACAGATGGATAAAGGTGGTTTGAAAAAACTTTTGTCACAGATGTATTTGGAATACGGCGGAGCTAAAACGGCAGAACTTGCTAATACATTGAAAAATTTAGGTTACAAGTATGCTACACGTTCCGGCGTAACAATTTCAATTGCTGACTTAACAGTTCCTGAAACCAAAAAAGAACTACTTAAAGAAGCAGAGGTTGAGATTGAAAAATCAACAAATCGTTATTTAAAGGGTGAAATTACCGAAGTTGAAAGATATACAAAGGTTATCGATACCTGGTCAGAAACAACAGCTAAATTAACGGAACAAGTTGTTGAAAACTTTGATAAATTGAATCCAGTATATATGATGGCATTCTCTGGTGCGAGAGGTAACTTATCACAGGTTTCACAGCTTGTCGGTATGCGTGGTTTGATGGCTGACGCACAAGGTCAAATCGTCGACATGCCTATTACATCAAACTTTAAAGAAGGTTTGTCCGTCACCGAATACATCATTTCATCATACGGTGCAAGAAAAGGTCTGGTTGATACAGCTTTAAAAACAGCTGACTCCGGTTACCTGACGAGAAGACTTGTTGACGTCGCACAGGATGTTATTATTCGTGATACTGATTGCGGCGGAGAAAAATTTATTAATATGAAGCCGATTATGGATGGTGATACTGTCATTGTTCCGCTTATTGACAGACTTTTAGGCAGAACAGTTGCTCAGGATATCCTTGATGAAGATGGCAAAACCGTATTGGTAGCCAAAAATACAACCATGGACAGAAAAGACCTTAAGAAAATTGCTCATTTGAATTTGAATGAATTAAAAGTTCGTTCAGGTTTAACCTGTTCATTGGAATATGGGGTTTGCCAAAAATGTTACGGTTGGGCATTAACAACACAAAAACTTGTTGATGTCGGCGAAGCAATCGGTATTATAGCTGCTCAATCAATCGGTGAACCAGGTACACAGCTTACAATGAGAACATTCCACACAGGTGGTGCTGTAGGTGTAAAAGAAGCTACAAGAGAAATTAATACAAATATTGCAGGTACGGTTTCATCTAAACTGAAAACCAGAGAGTTAAGAACACGTCACGGTGATATTGTCAGGGTTTCAATTTATGAATCTGATATTGAAGTTAAAAGTGGTAAGAAAACAGAAACTTATCATATACCGGTTGGGGCAACCATTTTCTTTGAGGACGGTCAAAAAGTAGAAAAAGGCTACAAACTCGCAGAATACAGACCAAATGCCAATGACAGCGGTCGTTTAACAGAAAAAGCAACCAAAGATATTAACTCAGATATGTCTGGTGAAGTCCTTTTTGAAGATTTCATTGCTGATGAAAAGAAAGACAGACAAGGTAACGTTTCAAGAACAGCTAACAAAAACGGTATCGTCTGGATTATTGGCGGTGATGTTTATAATCTTCCAAGCGGTTCAAAAGTTTTAGTTGAAGATGAACAAAAAGTTAAAGCCGGTGACAAATTGGCTGAAACGCTAATGATATCAGAACATGGCGGAGAAGTTCGTTATGCTGAAGATTTAGAGATTGAGACTGTTAAATCCGGTAAAAACAAAATTAACAAGATTGTTCATGGTAAAGAAATAACCATTGTTATAGCATCTTTGACACCAAAGAATGCAAAATTTGAACAGACCAAAAAAGAACAGTTATGGACAGTTAAAAAATCCGGTGAAAAGTACATCGTAAAAGCTCCAGTTGATACAACTGTTGAAAATGGAATGATTATTGCAGAGCTTGTTGACGATGAGTGTTCTGTTACATCATCCGGTGAAATAAAATATATTGACGTTGAAGTAGACGAAAATCAAATTGTTACCAAACCAGGTAACATAGTTTTCGTTCCGGAAGAAGTTCATCAGATAAACAAGGATTCAACGTTAAAGATGGTTGAAAATGGTACTTTTGTAACAGCCGGAACAGAAGTCGTAAAAGACGTTTATTGCCACATTGATGGTGTTGTTGAATTCAAAGAATTTAATGATGTTATTCATGAAGTTACAGTACGTCCTGGAGAAGTTCATACACTTTCAAGCATTTCAGAATTAAAAGTGGAAGAAGGTACTGTTGTTGAAGCAGGAACAACTATTGCAAAAGGTATCAAAGCTAAAGAAACTTCAATAGTAACTTTGATGGAAATGGATTTTGATGATTTGGATATAGATGATTTAGATGAAGAAATTGATACCTCGTCATTAGAAGAAGAATCATTAGAAGACAGACCTATTCAAATCTTGGTACGTCCTGTACAAACAATGTTAATTGAACCTAAAGATGTATCTATCAAGTTTAATACAACAGATAAGTTAATCAATATTGTACCTGTTACACAATTGCAGTTCAAAGACGGTGCAAGAGTCAGAAACATAGACGGGGCAACATTAACAAGAACCAGTTTGGTACTTCAAATGCAAGGTTACTTGTCACACTTGAAAGGCTTGGTTGAACTTGACGAAAATGGCGAATTGAAAGTTGTTGTACTTGAAACTCTTATCGTTCGTCGTGAACAAGAAGGTAATTCCAAGATGAACGATTCACTGCAGACATCATTACTTGTTGAAAACGGACAAATTATTGAACCAAAGACAGCTGTTGCTAAAACTGAAGTGCTTGCTATCAATGATGGTTCAGCTTCAATAAAAGGTGATTTAGCAGAATCAAGAAGACTTCTTATTAATTGCAGTAATTACGAAACCGTAATTTCAACTAAAAATAAACCTTCAGTTAAGAAGGGCACCTTTATTAAACTTGATACAGAGATTGCATCATCCGGTGAAAAGGCTACAGTATCAGGTAAAATAGTTGATGTTTCCGCAAAATCTGTTACAATAAGGAACGGCAGACCATATTTGATTAGCCCAGGTACTATGTTACAGGTTAATGAAGGTTCTCTTGTACTAAGAGGTGATATGCTTGCATCATTAGTATTTGAAAGAGAAAAAACAGGTGATATCGTTCAAGGTTTGCCTAGAGTAGAAGAACTTTTGGAAGCACGTAAACCGAAAGACTGCGCTATATTGGCAGAAACAGACGGCGTTGCTGAAATTGAGATTGAAGATGATGTTCCGAGATTATTCCTTGTTTCAGATGAAGGATCCAGAACCGAAATTAAATTCGCAATTGACGCAAGTATCGTTGTTCAAAACAAACAAAAGATTAAGAAAGGTCAGCCTCTAACAAGCGGTCCGATGAATCCGCACGATGTAATCAGACTTTGCGGACCGGAAGAAGCACAACAATATTTAGTTGACGAAGTACAGCGTGTTTATCGTTCACAGGGTGTAGAAATTGCAGACAAACATATTGAAATCATTGTACGTCAGATGACTAAAAAAGTTCGTGTTGTGGATTCCGGAGATACAAATCTGTTGCCAGGCGAACTCATTGAGGTGCAGACTTTCGAAAATGAAAATAAAGCTGTAAGAGAACACGGCGGTCAGGAAGCAGTTTGCGAATATATGCTACTTGGTATTACAAAGGCTTCTTTGAATACTGAAAGTTTCATTTCAGCCGCTTCGTTCCAAGAAACCACAAGAATTCTTACCGAAGCTGCAGTAGACGGCAAGAAAGACCTGTTAAGAGGTTTGAAAGAAAACGTAATTATAGGTCGTTTAATACCTGCCGGCACTGGTTTCCATCACTTGTCTTTTGCGAATGAAGAACGTGATAAAGAAGCTCAGAAACGCGCCGCTCAGCAAAGGAATCAAGCAAGAAAGCCATCTGCGATTTTGGAAGAAATTGAAGGTATGTTTGGTTCCCCTGAACTTGCAGGAGAAGTTGGTATTTCGGAAGAAAAATCTACTGAAGAATAATAAATCAGTATACATAAACAAAAAGAGGAGTTGACACTCCTCTTTTTGTTTGTTAGAAACTCTCTTTGTCAATACGTGCTTAGCACCGGTGCGAAGGTCTTGTAGATTCTCCAATGAGGATTGCCAGTAGGTTGAATTTTAACTTGTAGTCTTTAGCAGATGCAATCCGACCCTTATCTACATACGTAGTATAAAAAAGCTTGAGCTGGGAATCTCAAGCGAAAAAAGGGAAAAGGGATTAATTATAAAACTTTTTAAACGGCATACTGCTTAATTGTAATATCAGCCGTAATTTTTATAAATTCAGACAATTAAAGACAGTTATAACAATAAAACCATCCCAAAGCCTTAATATTTTTAACATTTATTAAGAGAAGATACCAAAGGTTCTTTCAATATTATCACTTGCGACCTTTTTAATCGAATCATACTCTTTTGTTAATGCGGTCCTTTCTGTATCTAATTTACTAAGCTCTAAATCATATTTTTGATCTTTTTTATCTATTAATTTCATATCGTATTCATATTTTGCCTCAGCTTTAGCCATAGCTACTTTATCCACTTGAGTTTTTGCTGTGTAAGCGAGGTCAGAATCAGCAGCTACACTAACACCCGTAATGTTTGCATTTCCTTCTTTATCAATAACAATAGATTCAATAGATAACTGTCCTGCTTGAATCATATTAGTAAGCCAGTCTGAATTAGTAGCTGCACTACCGCTTGGTCCGTTGAAATTTTCTATTGAAATACAACCACCATGCTTTTGAATAGCATTATATATTTCTACATAGTAGTTGAATTCAGAGGATTTATACACATCATTATTTAAATTTGCTGCACCATCTGCCATTGTGTTAAATACTTTTTGACCGTAATGTGTCCAGAAGTAGTTAATAAAATCACTAAGTACTTTACGCTGATCATCATTTGTACCACTCTGGTTATAATATTTTTCGGTTAGTTCAAGTAAATTGTTAATGTCAGTTGGCGCAGTACCATTTAATGTCTTTATTACAGCACTTGCATTCCCATAGAGAGTGTCCATGTCTGTAACTTCGGCAAATACAGCGCTTATTGCAGCTTCTAAATTACTGCTAGTTGCTTCAGCCGTTGATCTTTCTCCTTCAACCATATACATAGCAAACAAGTAGGCGTTATTAGGTAAACCCTCCGGATAATTCGTTGCATCTGTTTTAGACAAAAAATTCTTATATCCCTCAAAAACGTCATCGTCAACAACAACCTTACCGCTGGAATCAATAAGTAAATAATGGCTTCCGTTTGCCTGTTGTGCTTTATTAATTGAGAATAAATTATTGAAATTAGCTACCATAGTGCTTTTTGTAGCACTTGTAGTATCAATTGCAGTAAATGTAAGCGTTGCATCATCGAGAGCTTTTTGATACTCTTCATAAACAGCATCTTGCTGTGTAGATAGCTGAACTTTTGCGTTTTGAATACTCTGTGCTTGATATTCCAGGTCATGCAATCTTGCCGTTAACATAAGCAAGCGTGCCTGAGATGATGCCATACCCATATTTGTAGCTCCTTAAATTATTAAGTTGTCCCTTTTCGTAGCATGTATAACGACATGTTTTTTAAAAACTTTAATGTTTTTAAGCAAATTGTTACAAAAATTTACAAAGCACCATGCTTAAATTTTAGATAAGAATCTCTTATATTTTCATATACTTATAAAAACATTCGTTTTAGATTAACAAGCAATAAATTAAAATTTCTTAAAAGTAAAAAAACATTTAGAAATTCATCTTTACAATTGCTTAACATTTGAGAAAAATTAGGCAATTTTCATTTTTCTCCGCTTTTAAATGTATATATATGTTGTTATAATCAACATGTTGCATTAGAAGAAATTGTGTATGATTAACAAAATTGGTGTAGAAAACAAATTAAATAGCAATTACACTGCCCTCAACAACACAAATCCGGATTGCGCAAATCCGAATTTCAAAGGAGGGGTTATCCCTGTATTGTTGCAGGGGGTTCAAATGTGCGAACAAAATCCCATGATTAATGTTGCCGTAATTGATATGTTTTCTGCAATTCTTCCCAGAACTTTTGTTGAATCATTGACGAACTGGTTTGCCGGGTTCGAAGCTTTTCGAAGAGAATCGTCCGGATTAATTGTTAACTGCATGATACCGAGTTTGATAACACTGGGATTGGCAAAAGCAATTAACAATTCAATAATGCCCGAAGGAGCTAACATGGCATCATGCTGGGCAGATTCAAATATGATTAATAAATTTTCGGACATCTATAAGTCGTCTGCAGCTGATGACAAGGTAAAAGACTCATTAAAAACAATTTTAAAAAACATTGAAGGTTTTGAAGGAACTAAAAATATATCATATAAAGATGTACTTTCTGAAAAAGAACTGGAAAGTTTTTCAAACCGCTTAAGAGAATTAACACAAAAACAAAAGCAAAGTGGTCAGAGTAATCGTGCATTTAATAAAGAAGTTAAAAATGAACTAAAGGCGTTAACCGATGATATTGCATCAAAGACTAAAGTTTACGAACATGTTAAAATCAACGGTGGTAAGAATCCTGTTAAAGCAAATACTGTGGAAGATATACTGAAAAGCAGTATTAAATTCTTTAAAGAATATGAAAACGCCAATAAAATTAAAAAGATTGATATCTCTGAATTCGCAAGTAAAAGTAAAAAGCTTGTACGCTCAAAAAGCTTGTTAGGACTGGCAGTTGTTCTTCCGCTTGCCGCTTCAATGCAATTTATTAACAGATGGATTACTGAAAAGACTTCCGGAGTGAAAGGTGCTCCAATTTATAAAGATTATGGCAAAGAAGATGTAGCAAAGATTGACAATGCTAAGAAAAAAGAAGGGCTCTTGAAACAAAAAATCATTTCAATGAGTTCAATGCTTACGGTAGGTCTGCTTTCTATGATGAAAGTGCCGAGCATGAATATGCTGGAATTTAAAGGAATCTTCCCAACTATGGATCAGGCAAGATTAATTTCTACAACAACATTTATGTCCAGAATGGCTGCTGCTGATGACAAACATGAGCTTGCAGAAGCAACAGTCAGAGATATAGCAACATTCTTAAGCTTATATTTTCTTGGGGATTACGCGGCTAAAGCAACTGCAACTATCATACAGAAAAAAACCGGTGTAAGATTACTCAATGATACTAAGCCGATTAAAGAAGATACAGGATTCTTCAAAAGGGCATGGCACTGGTTTAAAGATGTTAATCTCAAATCTTCAAAAGAGGTTATAAGTAAAACCGAAGAAGAATTGAAATCAAAAGGATTGAGGCCTGACAAACTGCAAAAAGAAACAATCAAAAAGGAACTCGAAAAAGCGACCAGATATCGTTCAGCTTGCCAAGTTGCTAATTTGGGTGTATCATTAGCATTGCTGGGACTTATTATTCCAATCTTTTTAAGAAAAAATACAGCAAAGAAACACGCCGAAGAAATTAGATTGGCACAAGATTCAGTATCGTCGAACAGTATTAGAAATGAAAAGGCGGATAACCCTTATGGGTTAGCTATGGCAAGCTGAGCACAAAAAAATAATTCGCAGATTTTATAGTAACAGTAAAGTATAGGTAACTGATGAAAGTAACAAAAACAGAACAAAATGTTAATATCACAAAGAACAACCGCCCCAGTTTCAAAAGCGGCGGCTCGGCATTTTTGCAATATCTTGCAACAAATCAGGCTGTAGGTGCAAATGCAGTCGATGTTGCATTTATGGTTGTGCCCAGAACCGCAAGTGATACTATCAGACGCGGACCGTTAGCCGGTGCTGAAACAGTACGAAGAGAAGCATCAGGTACTGCTAACCATACTCTTGTCGGTATATATGGTATAACAGCTGGTGCACTTGTTTCGGCTATTATGGGAATTGACAGAAAATACGGAACAAAATCCAATCAAATTATGACTGCTCCGGAAACATTAAATATACTTGCTGAAAACAAGGCATTACAAATTTCTAAAGATCAACAGCAGAAAGATTATCTTAAAACAACTTTTGAAAATGTAAAAGCATTTAATCCGGCATCAAAAAAAGCAGATGAAAAGGGATTCGTAAAAATTTCAAAAGAAACAATAGATGAAGTTGTCAAGATTATGGACAATGCTATAAATGATAAGGACATGAATTTCAAGAAATGGTCAGGCAAAAAAGTTCATAATTCTTTTGATGTTGTAGTGAATAAAATTACTGCTGACACCGGTGCCCAGACAAAATATGTTTTGGAATCAATTGATAAAACTGCAGAAAAAAATATAAGCGAAACGAATTTAAAAACCTTGCTTGAAGATATTTACAAAGTATCGGAAGCTTTTAATAAAGAACGTGTAAAAGAAGCATTTGAAGCTCAGCTTAAATCCGGAAGCGGAATTAAAGGTAATGAATTCGTAAAAAAATTATCCAAATTCAAAAATATTAAATCTATAGCCGGTTTTGCGATTGCTGCCGGTGTCGGTATGTCAATACAACCGTTGAATATGTATCTGACTAAAAAGAAAACAGGTCAAGATGGTTTTGTTGGAGTTGAAGGCAGAACAAAAGATACAAGCAATGGATTCAAAGCCCTTAAGGTAGCAAGCTCACTTGCGTTCTTCGGGCTTGTGCTTGCTACTCTAAAATCAGGTCTTAAAGGATTTATGGGCAAAATGGCATTTAAGGGTTATTGGCCGACGCTTGATCAATTGAAGGGCGTTTATGGTCTGACTATTATATCCAGATTGATGGCTGCCAGAGATAAAGATGAACTCAGAGAATCACTTACAAAAGATTTTCTTGGATTCCTAAGCTGGCTTGTACTTGGTGATTTTGTCAACAAAATGACAGCCGAAGCACTTGATAAAAATTTAGAAAAAACTGTCATGAACAGATCCCATGATGTAGCTAAAAAAGGTTACTGGTCACGTGTATTTAATTCTTCTCTTAAAAACAGAGATGAAATTCTTATTGAAACACTGGCCGAAAATGGTATAGATACCGTTAAAAAAGACGGAGATAAAATTGTTGCCAAGAAGTTCAAAGAATTGATGAAGGATGTTGAAAAATTACCGGAAGCAACAAAGAAATTAACTCAAAAACGTATAAGAGCATTAAACAAGGCGCAACTTGTTGGATATGCATTTTCCGGACTCGTGTTAGGCCTTGGTATTCCGAATCTCAATATTTATATCACAAACAAACTCGACAAAAAGAGAAAAGCAGAAGCTGCTGCAAAAGCTGAAATGAATCAGTAATATGGCACACAAGCGGATTACTTATGCATTACTGTGAATAATTCTGTCTATACATGCTTTTGGAGAATATTGCCATTCTCTGTATGAAATTCGACTTACTTTTAACCCCGTACGCTCAAGTATAGCCTGCTTTTTCATATCAGATATTTTTGACGGAATCTGGTCAGTAACTCCGTCGCATTCTACTGCATACTTGTTGTCAACAAGCAAATCTACGCTTAATCCTGCTATATCCGAACCGCATAATACTTCATGCCCAGCATTTCTGAATGCATCAGCAACGTCTTTTTCAAAAGAATTTTTATAAATATTCTCATCAAATTCATCAGAGTGGATGAGAGAATATCTGTTTTCATATTCTTCAATAAACCCGAAATAACTGCGTAAAATTCCTTCTGGAAGTTCTCTTGGATTTTTAGAAATAAAGTTAATCGTTTTATATCTTGCCCTTGTTATCGCAACATTAAACAGATTTGGTTTCTGCAGGAACACAAGACTCTGCGGAAAACTGTTATTTGCATATGCCCAGGAGATAAGCATAATATCTCTTTCGTCCCCCTGGAAGGTGTGAGCTGTACCTATTTCGATTTGATGCTTTTCCATCATGTGTTCTGAAAGAACTTTTGAAACAGAAAGTTTTAACTGTTCAACCTGAGCCCTGAAAGGCGATATAATACCTATACTTACCGGCTTGTCACCCCAAGGTTTTACCTTGTTATTTTCCCCTCTTTCATCCTCAACCACAATTTCATGCAGTTTTTTAACCAGTGCTTCTATTTCCGGAAGATTTCTTGTTGCATCAAAATCAACCTTACCGTCGGGAACGATAATTGCCTCGAGAGCTTTTAATGTATTATCATTTCTCCGCATAACTTTTATTCTGTTACCGTAAAATTCTTTGTTAGAATAATTGATTATAGGCGGCAGACTTCTAAAATGCTCGTCAAGAAGTACAGGGTGCATAGAATAATAATTAGCCAAATCAAACATTGAGTTAGTTCTGAACCGCCACATTAGTTGGTATTTATCATTGATACCATATTGTGACATGAAAGATTGTTCCTTTGCTTTTTCAAGGAACGAGAGGTGAGGTAATTGCTTGTCATCACCAACTACAACAGCTTTCTTTGCTCTGAAAAGAATTGGGAAACAACTAGCTATATCGCATTGTGAAGCTTCATCAATAATAACCACATCAAATAATCCGGGTTTCATCGGTAACGAACCAGATACAGCGTATGTAGTTACACACCAACATGGGAAAGCTTCTAATAAAGGTTTAAAATCTTCGGTTTCCAGAAGTCTGTTTTGAAGATTTTTCTTCCTTTCTACCAATGATTTTGAATGCACAAACAAACGCTGACGTTTAACCGGATCACGCAGAAGACCTTTTAAAGCCTCTCTGCGTTTTGATTTAAGAATATCTATTGCCAATTTTTTCTGTTTTTTGCGCATTGTACGAAGTTGTTCGGAAATTACGTGAATATTTCCAGTAGCTTGAATATTTGTTTCAATCATTCGGGCTTTACATACCAGTTTTGCGAATTCAAGTTCGTCTTTTAAAATAATAAGATTTTCATTAGTAACTTCGAATTTCGAAATATTAAGAATCTTTTTTAATCTGTTTATTGAGGATGTATTTTTTAATCCTGCCCAAAACCCGGATTTTTCCATATTTTCAGTTAAGGTTTTTATATTATTTTCAATCGAAGAAATTTGATCCGCTTTTAAAGCTGTTTTTATAAATACAGGATTTGCATACTGGGCTTCATGCAGTTTTATTTCATCATTAACAGCGGTCCATTCATTTTCAAGAGAGATTATTGTTTCAGCTTTCTTTTCCATATCGGCAATCGCTTTAAGCAAAGCTTCCATGTCAGAAACATCGCATAGTATTGTACTTTCTGCTCCTTCATCTAAGTCGACTTTATTTGATAAAAGGTCCTGAAGCTGCATACTTAGTTCCCGCTGATAGTTTAGCCTGCCGGCTCTCAACGCTAAAAATGGTGCACCAAGAGCATTAAGACGTTCAGCTACCACATCAACAGCCTTATCCATTCTTGATGCTACCAGAACAGTCTTCCCGTTAGCGATAAGATGTGCAACAAGATTTACAATTGTTTGGGATTTTCCTGTTCCCGGAGGTCCGAAAACGGATACAAGCTTAGCATTTTCTGTGTTTTTAATAACATTTAATTGAGCATCTGATAAAGAAAGAGGTGTTACAGGGAAAAAGTCAGATAGTGATTTTTGTTGACTATCGACCGGCTTAGATTTTGTATATTCTTCATTTATTATATTTAAAACTGTTTCTCTGTATATACCGCTTGGCTTTTCTGAAATTTGAGTTAATTCGTGAAGTACTCCTGCTGTTACGGAAGGACGCTTTGTAAGTATTATGGCGCACTGATTCGTTAGATGTATTTTTTCATAAGTAACAGTCGATTTCCTGACAGAATTTTCTTCTTCCTCAATTATTTCATCAACATTTTCCGCATTAATTTTTTCAGTATAGAAATCCTTTGTTACATTGTCCTCTTTGACATCATTTTCATGGTTCAGAGTTATTTCTATATCAGGTACTATAGATTTTAAGGTTGTTAAAAATATATCCAGTTTTTCCTGTGTAATAGGAGAAGAAGGAACAACATCCAAAAGTCCTTCGAGTAACGACTCTGTTTCATCTTCATCATCACTTTTTTTCATAAGGGCTGTGAGTGCACCTGTATTAAGCGAAATGAATTCATCAGTTAACATGCAGTTTATATTTACACCGTTTCTTTCAAGCCTACAAGGTGAATATAGAAGCGGAGTTAAAAATTCGTTTTTCTTTCCGGATTTTGTTTTCCCGACCAAAAACAAATAGCCGTATATTAAATACTTATCTTTCTGATTTGATTCGGATTGAATCATTAGTTCAGTAAGTTTTGGATCTGAACCTTCCAGCCTTAAATATTCGGCACCCTGTGTAAAAAGGACGTCATCATCATTAAGGAAAATCCATTTATTATCCCTGTCTGCTTTAAGATTCCTGAAAGTCGAGCTTTTAACTTCTTCTCTTACACAATCGTGAAGATATTGGCTCAAACTCTTTATAAAACTATTATTAAAGGCGGTGTTAATTGCTCTTGTAGCTTCCTGAAGCATAATTCTCTCCCTGTACTTATATGTATACCGAACAATTATAACATATTTTTCAGCTTGAGAACACTCTTTTTAATGTATTAATTATCTTGTATATACTCTAGGAAGCCGAACTTTAAGTCTGCATGTCAGTTCGTAGTTAATTGTTCCTAAAATACTTGCCCAAGAGTCAAGGGATAGATCTTCTTCATCAAGCAGTGTTATCACATCACCGATTTGTGCATGGGCCTTCCCTAAATCAAACATCATCTGATCCATTGTTATATTTCCGACCTGATGTATAGTTTCGCCGTTAATTTTACCGAATATCTTATTTGATAATCTTCTGTCCACTCCATCAGCGTAGCCTATTGGTATAGTAGCTATTTTACCGGGTTTATGAGCAACGAATGTGTGCGAATAACTGACTCCTTCATTAGGATAAATGTCATGAATATTTGTAATACGACCTTTTAATGACATTACCTGCTTTAATTGCGGTATGGCTTTTACATCTGACGGTAAATCCGGATATAAACCATACATAGATATTCCCACTCTTACCATATCCGACGGAATATCGCAAGAAAATACAGCGGCAGTGTTTTGAATATGCAAAATCAATCCTTTCCGATCGATTTTAGATATAACACTCTCCCATCTTCTAATTTGTTCTTTGGTTGCTTCTTTTTCTTCTGCGGCAGCGAGATGGGTGAATACACCTTCAAATACCAAAAAGTCTGAACTTCTTACTTTTTCTATGTATTTAGCACCGTTTTCTGAGCGAACGCCGATTCTGTTCATTCCGGTATCTATTTTTACATGAACCTTTGGCTTAATTCCTGTTCTTTCATAAACATCTTTGCATGCCATAAGATGTTCATCATTGAATATGGAAATAGAAATGTTATTCAAAGCTGCTGTTTCAATTGCCCATACCGGAACCGCACCAACAACAAGAATTGGAGCTTTTATTTTTATTTCTCTTAAATCCAAACCTTCATCAATTGAAGATACACCAAACCAATCAACACCGGATGCTAGCATTGTTTTGGCAATCATTTGCGATCCATGACCGTATGCATCAGCCTTTACGATTCCAAGAAACTTTTTATTTTCGGGAATGATTTTTCTGATTTCACGTATATTGTGCGCAAGGTTTTCAAGATTAATCTCAACCCAAGCATCCTTATGTATATTAATATTTGACTGTCTTATATTTTTCATAACAAACTAATTTTCGATTATTAATTATGAATATTATAATACGGGGAAAAGATACTATTCAATCATTATTTTAAAAACTTAAATGATAATTAAATATTCCATGCAGCTTTAGCCTGTCTAATTATTTCTTCCTGCTGTTTGATTTGTTGATTAATATCATCTATTTTAGATTGATAGTCCTTTATTATTTTGTCTATTTGGATTTCTTTATTTGGTGCATCAATATGGTTGCATAATTTTTCGTATGCTTCATTAGCTTGTTGCATAATGTTTTCTGCATTGCTGCCTTTATATCTGTCTGGGTGGTATTTTATAGACATTTGTCTATGAGCTTTTTTTACACTTTCTAATGTCAGAGGTTCACTATCAGACATTTCTAAGGCTTTTTTATACTGAGAGATTTGATTAATGTTTAATTTTAACCTTTCTTTTTCGGCATTTTTTTCGTTTATCCAATTTCGCCAAGCTTTTAGTTCCTTTTCTAATTCTTTTATCTTAGCTTCAGCTGAATTTTTCATTCGGCATGCTTCTGCATAGCTTCCGGCTACACCACCGGTAGAGTTGTTTGTTCTTCCTGCGCCAGAACCATAACCCCCACTTGTACTAGAGGCCGAGCCACTACCAGAAGCGCCATGCGATCCACCTGTCGGGCCACTATTCGAACCACCATGCTGGTTGTTTTGGGGTCCACCTGTCGGACCACTATTCGAACCACCATGCTGGTTGTTTTGCGGTCCACCTGTCGTGCCACCACCTGAAGTACCATGCGGACCACTTGTCGAACTGCCGGAACATCCATTTGAGTTCTGGTTTCTGTATCTATTCATTCTTTCTTCGAATTCTTCCCATTGTCTTTTAGCTTCTTTTTCAGCTTCTTTTCTTGCTTTTTCAGCTTCTTCTTTTAGTTTAGCTTCTCTTGCTGCACGTTCTTTTGCCTCTTTCGCAAGCCTTTCTTTAACTTCTTTAGAGTCTTTGAAAAACATTTCTTGAAGCTCATCTCCAAAATAACCTTTTTTAATCGCAAATCCAGCGGCAAAAGTAAATAGGGCGGCTAAAATAATTTTCATAATTCGTCTTTGAGTAGATTTATTATTTTTATTTCGGTTATTATTACTATTTGTGTAATATCCGGATGTTTGTTTATGACTCTTTTTGCCGGCAAAATTTACATTGGAGGTGAATCCACTATTATTTTTGATGCTATAGTCCGTTACTATATTGTTAAAATAAACCATCCCAAACCTTTATAAGATTACATCTATTATATATAAAACTCATCAGATTGAATAATTGTCACTTTTTGAAGTAAATTTCGATATTTTTTACAAATATTTACAAACAAATTAAAAAAATGGTAATATTAAAAATATGAAGCTAAAAGTTATTTTTATTACAATGTGTTTGTTTTTATGTCAGGCTGTTTTCTCCGAAGAGAATCAGCTTGAACAGCAATCCCAAACGACATATCAGAATATTCCGTATGAAAATTGTACAAAAATGTTTGATATTAAAAAAGAAGAACTTTTCTTTTTGACGCTAGGTGCAGTAAATGCAAACAGATTTAAAACAGAGGAAATTCAAACCCAAAACGGATATATTATATTCTCGACAGGTAAAAATAAATATTTGGCAACAATTGCCGGTATTGATAATAATAATTCTGTTTTAAAAATTACACCCTGCAACAATGTATACTATTTTCAACCCGGTGTAATAAGCAACATGTATAAATATATAGACCTCAACAAGGATATAAACAAAAAATGAAAAAACTGTTTTTAATATTGTTATCCGTAATCCTTTTGACCGGGTGTTCTTCTAAAGAAACAAAAAAAGAAGTTTCATTCTGGACACTTCAGATGGGAGATTTTGCACCATACATAAACGAAATAATTTCAAACTATGAAAACTCTAATCCTGATATTAAAATTAAATGGGTTGATGTGCCATTCTCTGAAGGTGAAAAAAGAACGCTTGCTGCTGTTATGACAGACTGTCCGCCGGATTTAATTAACCTGAATCCGGATTTTTCCACCATTCTTGCTCAAAAAGGAACACTGGAAGAAATTCCGCAATATAAATTAAGCGCCTTTGCTCCCGAAATAATTGACGCATTAACATATAATGGCAAGCTGTATTCAATTCCCTGGTATGCGACAAGCGCAATTACAATCTACAACAAAGATTTACTTAAAAAAGCCGGTATTGATAATGTTCCTGCAACCTTCAATGAGCTTGCAGAAATTTCCGAACAAATAAAGAATAAAACAGGTGCTTATTCATTTCTTCCTACTATTACGGAAAATGACACAATTGTTAAAATTTTAAATAAATACGGAGTTTCCGAACCTTCTGAATACAATTCCGATAATTCTGCTGAAGTTTTTGAAATGTTTAAAAATCTCTACATTAAAAAACTTATTCCTCAGGAAACAATCACAATGACTCATAGAGAAGCACTGGAACAGTATATGTCCGGGAAAATAGTTTTTTATCAAGGCGGAGCCAATTTTTTAAATATGATTAAAGAGAATGCTCCGAAAGTCTACGAGCAGACGGATATCGCAGAACAAATAAAAGGTCCTGTCGGCCAAAACGATTTTTCTGTTATGAATTTTGTAATTCCAGTAAGGGCAAAATATAAAGACGAGGCACTCGATTTTTGCTTATATCTGACAAATGAAGATAACCAGCTAAAACTTGCTAAAATGACAAATATAATCTCAACAAACAGTGGTGTCCTGGAAGACTCATTTTATAATGACTATTCAGATTTGACTGCAAAAGCACGTTCAATAAGCGCAAAACAGATTAATCATATTATACCGCAATTTAAGCATCAGAAAAATCAAAAAGAGATTAATCTGCTTGTAAATACAGCAGTACAGTCAATTCTTTTGGAGAAAAAATCTGTTAAGGATGCTCTAAATGAAGTTGTAGAAAACTTAAAATAAAAATGTTTTAAACTCGGCCGTACATATCTTCGTAGCGAATTATATCTTCTTCAATCAGTAAGTCCCCTTTTTGAACTTCCACAATTTTTAAATCTTCTTCATAAGGATTTTGCAGGGAATGTATAGCTTTAACCGGAATATCAACACTGTGTCCGGGACTTAAAATAACTTCTTTACCCTCCAGAACCACTTTCGCTTTTCCTTCAAGTACAACCCAATGCTCACTTCTGTGATTATGAGATTGGACAGAAAGTTTTTGACCGGGATTTACGTGTATCATTTTGGTCAAAAACCCTTTACCCTCTCCCAAAACTGTATAATACCCCCAAGGACGATATACTGTTTTATGAACCTTGTGTGTGGTGTCATTTTGTTTTTTTAATGTATCAAAAATCTTTTTTACATCTTGCGTTTTGTCAGCTTTGCAGGCTAACACTGCATCCTCGGTTTCAACAAGTACAATGTCTTCTAATCCTATTGTAGCAACCAACTTTGAGGAGGAATACACAAACGAATTTTTTGAGCCTTCGTCGATAACGTGTCCTATTAAAACATTTCCATTGTCATCTTTTTTGCTTACATCATAAATTGATTTCCAACTTCCCAAATCATTCCAATCGCTTTTTAGTTGAACCAGCGCAATTTTATTTGATTTCTCCATAATCGCATAATCTATAGAGATTGATGGCATTTTATCAAATTCTGTAAACGGGATTTCTGATGATTTTGTGAAATCAAAATTATTAAGTTTTTCATAAATATCAGGTGCATATCTCGAAGCTTCTTCAAGCAATACGGAAGCTTTAAACATAAATATACCGCTATTCCAGTAATAATTTCCATCTGCAATATATTTTTCAGCTGTATTTTCATCCGGCTTTTCAACAAACTTATTTACTTTAAATCCATCAGAAATTTTTACATCAGAGGTATTAATATATCCGTATCCTGTTTCTGGATAAGACGGCTTTATGCCGAATGTAACTATATATCCTTGTTCCGCAATCTTCTCACCGGCTTTTACAGTTTCTATAAAAAGTTTTGTATCATTAATTCTGTGGTCTGAAGGTACAACAAGGATAACAGGATCTTTTTTAGATGTTTCAGTAATATATTTTGTACCCAAAACTATTGCTGGTGCAGTATTTTTAGAAATCGGCTCAGACAATACTACAGGATTATGTGCGATTGAAGATAATTGAAATTTGACATTAGATAAATGTTTTACTCCTGTCATACTTATAATATCAGAAGGATTAATGTATTCTTTCAATCTCAAAAAAGTTGACTGCAATAAACTTTCGCTAGTTTGAATATTCAAAAGCTGTTTCGGATAAAGTTCTCTTGATAAAGGCCAAAGTCTGCTTCCTGAACCTCCCGCTAATATTAATCCGTACATAAAATCTCCTTAAAAGACTCTCGTTATGTGACAAAATCATTTTATCACAATTATGATAAAAAGTTAATGAAATCGGCAAATATTTTAATCGCGGAATCTACAAAGAAACATATTATTTACTTATGATACGTTTCGCATTTAAGGATTTTAAAAGCCCTATAAATTTGTTCGACAAGGATTAGTCTGGCGAACTGGTGCAGAAATGTCATTTTGGAAATGCTAAGTTTATAGTCCGCTCTTTGGGAAACAATTTGAGAAAGTCCGCATGAAGAACCTATTACAAAAACCAATTCGTTAACTCCGGATTTCATAATTTCGTTAATTTTGGATGCAAAATCCTCTGAAGAAAGCTGTTTACCGTTGATTTCCAGTGTAATAACATACGAATCCGGTTTAATATGTGATAAAATAATTTTCCCTTCATCTTCCAAAACTTTTAAAGTTAAGTTTTCATCTCTGATTTCAATTGGTGACAGTTCAATAATTTCAACAGAACAATACGGAATCAAGCGTTTTAAAAATTCATCAATTCCGTCTTTTAAAAAAGATTCCTTAATTTTACCGAGTGCTATAATCTTAATTTTCATTGTAAGGCATCTTTTCTATATACAAACTTTTGGACGGGAATGCAAAATTAATTCCTTCTGCTCTAAATCTGTGAATTATTTCTTTGATTACATTACTTTTGTATTCTAAAAATTGATAATAATTCGTAACATGAGTTTGGGCAAAAAGTCTTACCACTATTGAACTCGGAGCGAGGTTATCTATAAAAGACTGTGCACCTTTTACCATTTTATTATCCTCGGCTATTTCTTTTAATATAGCTAAAGCTCTATCGATTTTTTCATTAGGTGTACCATATTCAATATCGACAGATATATCAATTCTTCTTTTATTTACCTTTGAAACATTTGTGATTTCTTCGTTTGCAAGGATATTATTCGGAATGTTTACCGGTAATCCGCCAAGGGTCCGTATTGTGGTTGAGCGAAGATTGATTTTTTCAACAGTACCTTCATATCCGTTGAATGAAATATATTCACCTATTTTATAAACTTTGTCCGCAAGAAGTCCGATTGAACCAAAAATATTTCCAATTGCTTCTTTTGCTGCAAAACCTACAGCCAAACCTGTAATTCCGAATCCGGCAATCAGTGAAGATACGTTATACCCAAAGCTTTGTAAGAATCCTGCAACAAGCATAAATACAACTATGGATTTTATAATTTTTGAAAGTACAGGCATTAAGTTTAATAATGGCGAATCCGAATTTTTTTGATGCAGTTTATTTTCCAGTTTAGACGTAAAAATATCCAGTGCTTTACAAAAAAGATAGATTATACCCAGATTAATAATTACACCAAATATAAAACCCGAATTATGTATAAAAAATTTTCCAATTTCTTCAAAAATCTTTATTACAAAATTTAGATTAATGTTTTCCATATCATTTCCCTTCTATTTTAGTGCTTTTAATCGCATTAATTCATCCTGAAATGGTGAAATTTTTGTAAGCTTTTCCATTATTATCGGCATTTTTTCAATAACATAGTCAATATCTTTCTCTTTTGTAAATCTCGACAAAGAAAATCTTATAGAACCGTGAAGAGCTGTAAATGGTATTCCCATCGATCTTAGAACGTGACTTGGCTCCAGAGAACCAGAGGTACAAGCACTCCCAGAACTTGCGCATATGCCATAATCACTGAGGTGAAGGAGTATTAACTCGCCTTCTACATATTCAAAACCTATATTTGTTGTGTTAGGAACCCTGTTTTCGGCAGATGTATTAAGTCGTGCATTAAACACATTTTTTAATATTCCGGTTTCCAATTTATCTCGCAAACGCTTAACCTCAGTTCCTTCATAGACTAAGGCTGATTTAGCGAGTTCTGCAGCTTTACCCATACCGGCAATATACGGAACATTCTCTGTTCCGGCTCTTAATCCGCGTTCTTGGTGCCCGCCGTTTATTAAAGGTGTAAGACGGCATTTTTTATTTACATAAAGTGCACCAACACCTTTTGGTGCATGAAATTTGTGTCCGGAAATTCCTACCATATCTATCTGTGTATCATTTACAACCATCGGAATCTTGCCTGCAGCTTGAACACCGTCTACATAAAATATTGTTTCCGGAGATTTAGATTTTATCATTTCGGCGATTTCTTCAACCGGATTAATAACTCCAATTTCATTATTTGCCCACATAACAGACACCAAAGCCGTATCTTTTCTGATTTTTGATTTTAATTCCTCTAAATCTAGCTCACCTTGAGAATTTACAGATATGTAATCAACTTCATATCCCTGATTTTCAAAAAATTTATAAGTATTTAAAACGCAAGGATGTTCTACTTTTGTTGTAATAATATGTTTTTTTTCTCTGTGACAATTTAAAGCTCCTTTAATAGCCATATTCGCCGATTCGGAACCGCATGATGTAAAGAAAATTTCTTTAACATCTTCTGCTCCATAAAAATCTCTAACTTGTTCTCTGGCGATTTTTAAAGCTTCAGCCGGTTTTTTTGCAAAATCATACATGCTTGAAGGATTTGCATACTCAGTTTCAAGATACGGAAGCATCACCTTCAAAACCTCTTTATCTATCTGAGTTGTAGCATTATTATCCAAATAAATCATAAAATTATCCCACTTGTTCTACTACGATATTCGAATCAACTTTTTCTTTCAAAATCGATTCAACAAAATTCTTTAAGGTCATTGAAGCATTTTTACATGCGGAACAAACTCCAATCAGCCGTACTTTTACGACAATCCCTTCAATATCAATGAGTTCGATATCTCCGCCGTCTTTTTGTAGCTGAGGAGAAATTTCCTGCTCAATTACTTTACCAATTTTCAAAATCTTTTGTGTTTGAGTAAGTTTTGAGTCAGATTCTTGTTTTTTATAATAAGTGTTGAGGATATCCTGAATTAATCCTTTACATCTTCCGCACGCTCCGCCGGCTTTTGTATAGTTTGTTACTTCTTCAACGGTTTTCAATCCGTTAATTTTTATTGCTTCCCATATTTGGTTTTCTGTCACGTTGAAGCAAGTGCAAACAATTTTATCTACCGGCTCTTTTTTAAAACCAATCTCAACATCGTCGCCATAATATTTTTTTAAGGCATCTTCCAATGCCTCCTGTCCCATAACTGAGCAGTGCATTTTTTCCTGTGGCAGTCCGCCAAGCTCATCTGCGATGTCTTTATTTGTGATTTTTCTTACGTCATCAAGAGTTTTACCTATAATCATTTCTGTCAAAATGCTTGAAGAAGCTACCGCTGAACCACAGCCAAAAGTAAGAAATTTAGCATCTTTTATAATATTCCCGTCAAGCTTAATATATAATTTTAGCGAATCACCACATGCAAGTGAGCCGGCTTCGCCGATCAAATCAGCATCATCAATTTTCCCCACATTTCTGGGATTTCTGTAATGGTCAAGAACTTTTTCGGAATAATCCCACATGATAAAATCTCCCGTTTATTTGTCGAATTCTTACTCTCGATTTTAAAACAAAAAGATTTCAAATAAAAGTTAATAAAATATTAAATTTCATGCAAAATTAACAAAAAGCAATTATTTGGTTTTATTCTTTTTAATAGTTTTTGTCTTTGTGGTTTTTCCTGTTTTAGATTTAGTCTCGGTCGTTTTTGGTTTTGCAACTTTCTTCGCTACTGTAGTTTTAATTGAAGTCTTCTTAACTTTATTTTTTGCTGCATTTTTTTCTTTTATCATTTTTTCTATTTCAGCAATAACCGCATTTATTGGTACATCCCACGCTTTAGATGTTGGTGCCTGGAATGGTTTTATACTTTTATACCAAGCGATATCATCGCCTGTAACCTTAAACCATCTCCACTCGGTTATTTTATTAAATAATCCGAAGGTTTTAACACCGAGTGCTCCGGCAAGGTTCATAACGCCATTATCGGTTGTAACAATTAAATCCATATTCATCATCGCAGCAGCGGTGTCTTCCCAGTTCTTAAACGTACCGCCTAGTCTTGTAAAACTGCATCCCGGAGGGACTCTATCCATCTGACGGGTTAAATCATCTACCTGAAAACTGTATACTTCAACACCATCCATTTGCATAAGCGGATACAGATAGCTTAGTGGTATGTCACGGTCTGTTTCTTTTGATGCAAGAGTACCTTCATATGCAATCCCGATTTTCAATTTATCAGTATCATCAATATAACGATCTTTGTAATTTTCTATTGCTTCCGGTGAGACTTTTAAATAACCTTCTGAGCCGGGTATATTGTCTGCATTTGTTTCGCATACAATAGGTAAATCCATCATCGGAATATAATAGTCATAGTGGATTTTGTTAATATCCGATTCTCTATATATATCAACACCAAGATTTGAAGTTTCAAAAAGTTTAATCAATCCATCCTGTACGATAAGTGAAACTTTTGCACATAGTTTTTTTAATTGCTTAATAAATCGAACAAACATTATAGAGTCACCAAAACCCTGTTCAAAGTGTACAAGTATATGTTTGTCTTTTATATCATATTTAATATTCCAACGCTTTTTCTTGTTGCTGAATAATGGCGGGAATGAAATGTTTTTAAGATCTTCTTTTTGGAATCTGTGCTGTAAGAATTTAAATCCTTCAGAAAACCGTTTGTGCTGCACAAGATATGCTCCGTATGAGTGTAAATCAGAATGCGTCGGATTCAAATACATAAGTTTAGCGTAAAATTCATCTGCTTTTTGCTGTTCATGGAATTTACCATAAACATAAGCAAGATTTTTGACAACAATTCTGTTGTTTGGTGCAAGTTCATATGCTCTTGTAAGATATTCAATTTGTTTTTCTTTAAATTTATCCTGATAATATGTTGAATAAAGGTGACCGAGCATATTATATATTGCAAAATTATCTTTTTTGGTTTCAAGAGCTTTTTCATAATATTCAATAGCTTTTAAGTTATCTTTTATGTCTGCATAAGTAATATCTGCAAGGTAAACGTATACGTCTTCTTTATCCGGAGCAATTTCTTCAAACTGTTTGAGAAAACGAATAGCAAGGTCAGCATTACCAAGGGCTTTCATACATAAACCTATATTTTTATAGACACAAACAGGAAATCCTGGTTTATCCATTAAATCTCTGTATAATTCAATTGCTTCAGGGAATCTCGACTCTTTGAAAAGTATACCGCCATAATTCAAAGAATGTTCTATATATCTTGCGAGTGCCATTCTTTGTCCTGTTTCATTAAGATGCGGTAATATTTTTCTGAAAGCCGCTAATCCTTTTTCATAATTTTTCTGAACGCAATAGAATTCAGCCATTGAAATATCAAGTGAATCCGTAAGCTCCTTTACGTTAGTGACGGGCACACCTTTTTTTATCATGAGCTTTTTTGAAATTTGTACCATACGATATCCTCAAAATACTTATACATTGAGATGATACCACATTTTTAAGTGTTTATATCTCCACTATGTAATGTAAATTGAGGCATGAGAAATTTAGTTTAAATCTATTGTTCTATAAATTCACCCATTGAACGAAACTTTTTATAACGTAATTCTTTTAATTCCTCCACAGACAATCCTTCAAGCTCATCAAAAGCTTTTAAAATTGCTGTTTTAATGTTTTTTGCCGTTTTTTCATAATCGGTATGAGCGCCACCCAAAGGTTCTTTGATTTCTGCATCAATTATCCCCAATTGGAGTAAATCGCTTGATGTGATTTTTAATGCTTTTGCGGCTTCGGCGTACATTGAAGCATCTCGCCATAGAATCGAAGCACAACCTTCGGGTGAAATTACAGTATAATAAGCATGTTCAAGCATCATAACTCTATCAGCGACAGCAAGTCCCAAAGCGCCACCACTACAACCTTCTCCTGTAATAATTGCGACTATAGGAACATTCAATTTAGACATTTCCATTAAATTAACAGCGATGGCTGATCCTTGTCCTGTTTCTTCCGCTTTTATCCCCGGATAAGCCCCAGGAGTATCAATCAATGTTATTATAGGCAAACCAAATTTATCTGCATGCCTAAATAATCTTAAAGCTTTTCTGTATCCTTGCGGTTGTGGCATCCCAAAATTATACTCGAGATTCTCTTTCGTAGATTTACCTTTTTGTATACCGACAATCATGACCGGTTTGCCGTCAAATTTTGCTATTCCGCCAATTATGGCTCTATCATCCATTCCCTCTCTGTCGCCATGAAATTCAATAAAGTTTTCGCATAAAAGGTTAACATAATCAAGAAATTTAGGACGTTCCTGATGACGTGCAATTTGTAATTTTTGTGAAGGTTTCAATTTTGAATATAACTCCTTTTTATAATCATGAGCCTGTTTCTCGAAGGTCTGAATCTGTTTTGCCATATCCAAACCGGATTCAGCGCTCATTTGTTTAAGTTCTTCTATTTTTTTTTGTATTTCTGCTATAGGTTTTTCAAAATCCAGTACAACACCCATCGCTAATTACCTCTGTTTTCATTTTTTGTTGTTGAGCTATGTATATCAAGAATATTTGCCAAAACTTTCCTTAAATTTTTTCTTTTAGATACAATATCAACTTGTCCGTATTTTAACAAATATTCTGCAGTTTGGAAATCATCGGGTAGCTTTTGACGTATTGTCTGTTCAATAACTCTGCGTCCGGCGAATCCTATTCTTGCTCCTTGTTCGGCAATAATAATATCACCTAATGTACCGAAACTCGCTGTTACGCCACCAAATGTAGGTTCTGTCAAAAGATTTATATACAAGATCTTTTCTTTGTCAAGTTTACCTGCTGCACAGGATGTTTTGGCCATTTGCATCAAACTAAGCGCACTTTCTTGCATTCTTGCTCCACCAGACGAAGTTACAGCCAACATAGGGATTCTCATTTCAATTGCTTTTTCCATCATTCTTGTGACTTTTTCTCCAACAACGCTCCCCATTGAACCACCCATATAATCAAAGTCCATAACTGCGGTTGCCACGCCAAAACCTTCAATTTTTGCCAAACCTGTTATTACAGCTTCATCTAATCCTGTTTTATCACTTGCTTTTTTTAATCTACTCGTGTAAGGTTCGCTATCAACAAATCCTATCGGGTCTGTAGGCAATATGTTTTGAAACATCTCCTGAAAGGACCCTTCGTCAAATAATTGTGCAATTCTTGTGCGTGCATTTATCCTAAAATGGTAATCACAATGAGGACAAACCATCATATTGTCTTCTAATTCTGTTTTAAGAATCTGTGTATCACAATGAACACACTTTGTCCATAAACCCGGATTTGCATCCTCTATACCACGCATCTCCTTAGCCCTGCGTTCAATTTGGGCTTCTTTACGTTTATCAAACCATTCTTGTATTGTCATATATAAATTCGGTAATTATTACCGTCCTTTTTACTAATCAACACAAACATTTTACAACAAAAAACAAAAAGTGCCACTTTTGTAATAAAATTTATACAATAAAAATAAAACCGGATCTTGTGACCCGGTTTTATTTAAGTTTGAGTATAGTTATACTAACTACGCTCACTCAAAAATTTTTCCATTGCTTCTTGAGAAATTTCAACAGTATCTTCAAGTAAAGTTGCAACGACCGCATCGGATTGCTGTGCCATTTTGAATAATTTTGCTGCATACAAAGCTTCGACTTGTGCTTCTTTTTCTGCTTCTGCCATCTGCAATGCTGAATCAAGGTAATTTCCACCTACAGAACTAATATCCATAAAGACACCTCTCTAATACTCGGGTAACTGTATATTCTCATTATAACTTACTTTTATGATGTTTCAAGTGTTTGTCACACAATTTCAGATAAAATATTTTCTCTTTTTACGGTTTTTTGTGCAGATGTTTCAAGGTTTTTAATAGTGACATTACCCTCTTTAAGCTCATCCTCTCCAATTATAACAGCATACTTAGCAATTTTTGATGCTTTTTCTAACTGTTTAACAAATTTTTTGTTTGTCAAATCAAATTCTGCAGAGATATTGTTAGTCCGCAAGACCTCGGTAAGCTTAAGAGCTTCGGCAGGTACGCTACTGATAACGAACGCCGTTGTTTTGTTATCAGATTTGGTACTTAAAAGCGTGGCAAGTCGTTCCATGCCCATTGCAAAACCGACAGCAGGAGTATCTTCTCCTCCAAGATTTTTTACCAAACTGTCGTATCTCCCGCCACCACAAACTGCATTTTGTGAACCCAAATTGTTTGAAGTTATTTCGAAAACTGTCCTGTTATAATAATCCAAACCTCTTACCAAAAGCTTATTTATCGTATATTTAATACCCAGTTCATTCAAATAATTTTTAAGCTCACTAAAATGTTTGGCGCAATCATTACATATAAAGTCAGACTGAATTATTGACTGAATTTCAGGTTTTGAATAGATTTCTTTGCACTCTGGGACTTTGCAATCTAACAATCTAAGAGGATTTTTTTCGTATCTTGCCTGACAATCCGGACAAAGTTGATTAAAAAACGGTTTAAGCGCCATTTTCAAATTGGTTTTAAATTTTTCCCTGCAATCAGGGCATCCAAGTGAATTTAATTCTACGGTTAAATCATTTAATCCCAATGCTTTTAAATAATTAACAGCCATAAGAATAACTTCTGCATCCGCAGTCGGTTGAGTTACTCCGAATACTTCAACACCGACTTGATGGAATTGTCTTTGTCTACCTGCTTGAGGTCTTTCGTACCTAAACATCGGGCCTTTATACCATAATTTTACAGGAGCAGATAGCCTGTGCATTCCGTTTTCAATAAAAGAACGAACGACTCCTGCTGTATTTTCTGGACGCAATGTTAAAGAACGCTCGCTTTTTTCAAATGTATACATTTCTTTATTAACGATATCAGTTGTATCACCAACTCCGCGGGCAAACAATTCTGTAGCCTCAAATATCGGGGTTCTTATTTCCTTTGCACCATACCTTGAAAAAACATCTTTTGCGGTTTCTTCCATAAAATGCCACAATGGCATATCTTCCGGTAGTATATCTTTTGTTCCTTTTTGTACTTTTATTATTGTCATTCTCTTACCTCTTTAATATAATTTTACTATAAACGTGATAAATTAAGAAGGATTTTTGAAAAAATGGGCATTAGAATCACAAAAATGCAGGGCTGCGGTAATGATTTTGTAATACTTGATTATAAAAATTATCAAAACGGGCTTAAAAATAAATTGTGGGAAGATATGTCTGAATGTGCTGTTAAGCTTTGCAACAGAAATTTTGGCGCCGGAGCCGACGGACTTATTATTCCCAATGTTGATGTTGAAGATGCAGATATTGGCTGGTTTTTCTATAATTCTGATGGAAGTACGGCACAAATGTGCGGAAATGGCATAAGATGTTTTGCAAGGTATGCTTACGATAATAAACTGGTTGATAAAAAAGATTTTACAGTAAAAACACTTGCCGGAATAATTAAACCTAAACTTACAGAAAATGGCAATGTAAAAGTTAACATGTCTAAACCCATTTTAGATTCAGAAAAAATACCTTTTATCCCCAATAATAATCTTAATTATAAAATTTCAGTCAAAGATAAAATTTTTGAAGGTAATGCTGTATCAATGGGAAATCCGCATTTCATTATATACATTAATGATGAATCTGACTTGCTTAATCTCGCTAAAATCTACGGTCCGGAAATAGAGACCTCTGCAGAATTTCCTGAAAAAACAAATGTTGAGTTCGTAAGAATTAAATCAAGAAATGCAATTGATTTGCGTGTGTGGGAACGAGGTTGCGGTATAACACTTGCATGCGGAACCGGAGCATGCGCTGCTGTTGTCGCCGGTATTTTAAACGGATATATTGATAATTCCGTTGAAGTATCCTTATTGGGAGGAAAAGTTCAAATTGATTGGCAAGGTTCTTTCGACAATACATCTGTTGATGTTCACATGACAGGGCCTGCTGAATACGTCTATAATGCAGAATTAATTAGCCATTAATGCATTTACCTGCCATTTGTTAAGTTTTGTAACAATTATATATAAAATTGAAATAATCATTATTTATTTGTTTTTATATATATAAGAAACAAGATGGTATTATAAGATGGCAATAGCAAATTTACACGAAACATTATTATTTTATACATTGAGAAGAAACGTTCTCAATGTTGACATAATGAAACTTCAGTCCGAACTGACGCTTATGACCGCTGAAAGAGCTGATTATAATTCTATCTTATCAGCTAGAAAAACAGATTGCAGAAACAGATGGAAAGCTATTTATGATGCTGATGAGGAAACTTATAAAGCTGACGGATATCATAACTATGCAGAAATGGCTGATTACCTAGAAGAAATAGACCTTATTGAAGCAGAAATTCAAGAAGAATTAGAGAGAATTTCTACTAAGGAAGAACAGATTAAAAACCAAATCACTACTGATGACACCGAATTAAAAGAAATCGATGCATACACTGAATCAATGAAGTCAATGCTTACAAGCAATATACAAAGTGATTTTAACTTCGGACTTAATGGGGGTTAATAATTAACTTAGAAAATAAATTCCAATTAATGCAAAAACTATAATAGCAATGTTGTAGTGTAGAAATGTAGGAATACAAGTATCAAATATGTGATTATGTTGGCCATCGGCGTTTAATCCTGAAGTTGGGCCCAGAGTTGTATCAGATGCAGGAGAACCCGCATCACCGAGAGCAGCTGCCGATGCCAAAAGTAAGACGATTTGAGATGTACTAAAGCCCATTTTTTCACATATAGGGACGAAAAGCACTGCTAAAATAGGGATTGTGCCGAAAGAAGTTCCAATTCCTATTGTAATAAATAAACCCAATATTAATATTACGAATGATACAGCTATTATATTCTCCGGCATAATTGCGATAGCTGAATTAACAAGGAGGTTTATCGCTCCCGTTTCTTTAAGAACTGCAGCGAATCCCGCAGCTACAAGCATAACAAACGCAACATATCCCATAAGGTATATTCCCTCATTCATCATTCTATCCATTTTGCTTTTCGGAACAACTTTTAATGAAAAAATAACACCCAAGCCTACCAATGCTCCTAGCGGAAGTGAATGTGTGATAAGTTGTACCGCAAATGTTAATATTGCAGCCAGTGAAACTACCAGTATCGTATATTTATCACACACGGTATTTTCTTGTATAGAAATAGTGAGCGGTTTATTCTCGTAAGAACGAGGCTTTCTGTAAGTTATGAATATTGAAACAAACAGGGCAATTAACATACCAAATCCCAATATCAGGGTTGATTTCCAAATATCACTTCTTGCAACATAAATTCCGTTTTGAACCATATTATCAGCAATAAGGTTTTGGAATATCAATCCGAAACCAACAGGAATAGTTATATAAGGCATTTTAAGTCCAAAAGCCAAAGCAGACGCAACAATACGCCGATCCAGTTTAATTTTGTTCATTACAGTTAACAATGGCGGTATTATTATAGGGATAAAAGCTATGTGTACTGGGAAAATATTCTGCGAAGCCATTGCAATAATAGTTATTATTAAAATTAATATATATTTATTTCCATTAATGATACCTGTAATTTTATCTGAAATAAAACCAGTAAATCCGGAATGTGCCATAGTCGCGGCAAGAGTACCCAGCAGGATATAACTCAATGCTGTTTCAGAATTTCCTCCCATCCCATTAATGAAAGTACTCATAATATCGGTAAGATTCATTCTCGAAAGTAATCCGGCTAATATAGCCGATATTATAATGGATAAAAGCACGTTTACTTTTTTGAGGCAAAGAACGCAAAGTAAAAAAATTGATATGACTGCCGGATTTGTGATTATTGACATTTTACCTTGTTTCTTCCAGCTGTAATAAGTCAATAATTTCCAATGCTGTTTCTTTTTGCAAAGTATCAGGCATAAGCTTTAAATATTCAAACGATTCGGCTATTTTCTGGTCGGTATCATACCATCTTCTGAGAACATAATTAAACGCATCTGTTAAAATATTTTCAGATAAATCAAGTCCATTCTCCTTAGATTTAGCCACAATTAAATCGGCGCACTTGTATTGAGTCATTATATTTGCATTTCTCATTAAACTTACTGCCAGACTTACTGTAGGATCAATGTCATACCAACGTTTATTCATTACACACCTTCTTATATATTTAATGTTTCCTTAATTTTTTCACCATTTGCATTTATTAGTACAGTTTTTTCTTTTGAAGTTAAACCTTTTACAATCTTAATATTAGATTTTGGGATTTTAATCTTCTTGGACAAAATCTCAATCAGTGCTTTGTTAGCTTTATTTTCAATTGGTTGAGCCGTAACCTTTATTTTTACAATTCCATCCTCAACTATTATATCATTTTTTGAAGAATTTGGAATTATTTTCACTTTTATTAAAATTTCTGATTCCGAAACTTTCGCCAAAACTCTTATAAATCCTTATTATACTTTCTGAAAAATCATAACATATTCGTGCTTAAATATGTAGAAACCACCTGCTAAAGCCCTGTAACGCCATAGATTTGCAGTTTTGCCTTTTGCTCTCTCATTCCCCTGCATATCTTTTACGATTATAGCTTTTGTAATAAATCCGAGTTTATTCATTCTTGCCATACACTCAAATCCTAACGGAATGTGCTGGGAGTTTGCATATTTATCACCAATTATGAGACAAGCGAATCTTTTCTTTTCCAAAAGGTCATATCCATTTTTTGCTACTTTTTCAAATAAATCATAAAACTCCTCTGTTGAAGAACAATTTGAAAGGTCCTCTTTTTTATTGGAAAACTTAATAATATCATCATAAGGCGGATGAAGCATTAAAAGTTGAGCCTTTGGAGCACCCATAACATCAAGTCTTGCTTTAATTTTTTCTTTGGCAAGTTCACTGGCTGAATCCGCACAAATTATATTAACATCTGTTACAAGCTGTTTCGGAGTAAATTTTTCAGAAACCGACTCTGCTAAATCTTCTTTCAATTCAACGCCAATACAGCGCCTATCCATATTAACAGCTTCTATACCGGAAGTGCCAGAACCGAAGAATAAGTCCAGAACAATATCTCCCTTTTTAGTAAATCTTTCATAGATTTGCTGTGCAATCTGGGGGATATAATTACCATGATACTCATTTGAATGTCCGCCTTCTTTTAGTCTCGATGGAAATTCCCATAAGGTATCTGTTTTAATATGTTCATAATTTTTCCATAACTTAAGATTGATATCGCTATACGAAGTCGTTTTAATAGCTTTGTCGTCGACAACTTTAAGCTTTGCTTCCGATAGTTTCTTTTTAACTTTTAAATTAGTTTTAGCCATAATATTCCCTTATATACATTTAAAGTTTAAAAGATTTGTTAAGTTTTGTAATCAAATAAATAGATGATATTAACAATTGAGTACTAAGACAAAGTGCTAACGAAATTAACTATAATTTTATACTTATTACCGATTTGTCAAATTAAGTTGCGGTTAGTATAAAGTTATGAAAATAAATTCTTTTTTTAAAATACTTAACAGAAAAATAAATATGTATGACGAACTTGCGACAAATCCTTTTACCGAAACTAAAAGAATGATTATCGTATGGATCGAAGAAACAGAAAATACGCAAAATTTGAATACTAATGCTGAAACGGATAATTAATTTATCCGTTTCTCATTTTCATGTTATGATTAAGAGGAATTTAAAGGAGAATATTTATGCAGGCAAGACGAGCTTCAAGAGAATTGGCACTTATACTATTTTCACAGTTTGAAAAAGAAATTTCAAAATACACAAAATCAGATTTTGAAAACATTATGGTTAAATCAGTAAGAATTCTTGCTGATTCCGCATCGGAAGAATTAAAATTAACAGTAGGCTCATTAATAGATATAAAAAGTTTTCTTGAAGATTATGAAGCCGAACATGAATCTAACCTTTCAAGACCAATCGGCGCCAAGAATCAGCCGGTTAAAATTCCAATGACTGACGAAATGATAACGAAAGTCGATACAATGCTTGACGTCGCCGAAAAAGCAATTTTAGCGCTGGAAATTGCGGAGTTTGCTGCATTAGAAAATCAATCTGATGTTCAGAATTATGCGGTCAAAATCGCTGAAAAATATCACGATAATGCTGAAAATGTCGATGCGCAAATTCAGAAATATTCCAATGGCTGGGATATTTCAAGACTCGTTAAAATGGATAAAGATATATTAAGAATATCAATTACCGAGCTTTTATACATAAAAGAAACCCCAATTAAGGTCGTTGTTGATGAGGCTGTAGAACTCGCTAAAAAATATTCTACTGAAGATTCATCTTCATTTATTAATGGCATTCTTGCTAAGGTTATACTTGAAAACGGGCTAAAGAACCAGGGGTAAGGAAACAAGGTGCTTAATTTCTTTAACAAATTAAAATCAACCGTTACAAAAACGGCTCAGTCAATAGTCGGGAATGTTATGGATGCCGTGGGTAATGAAGAAGAATTCTCAGATTTCGTTCTGGATGATATGGAGGATATTCTTATTTCTGCCGATATAGGGGTAAATTATGCAGCCGAACTTACTGACAAACTGCGTTCTCAATCCCAAATAAAGCCTTCTCAAGTTAAAGAATATCTTAAAACCGAATTTTTGAAAACGCTTTCTAGTGCAGGTTCCTGCAAATTAAATTTTGTACCGGACGCCTTGAATATATATTTTATAACAGGTGTAAATGGTGTTGGTAAAACAACTTTAATAGGAAAACTGGCTTATATGTTTAAAGAACAGGGACAAAAAGTTCTTGTAGCGGCAGGAGATACCTTTAGGGCTGCAGCCGAGGAACAGGCTGATATATGGTCTAAACGTTCCGGAGCTGATATCGTTCGGAGGGATAAAGCGGATCCTGCATCGGTTGTTTATGATGCTATTCAGAAGGCAAAAAATGAGAAATATAATGTGATTTTAATCGATACGGCCGGACGGCTTCATAATAAATTTAACTTAATGGAAGAACTTGCAAAAATTAAAATGGTGGTTGATAAAAATGCACCGGAAGCTTTGCGTGAAAGTATTTTGGTAATTGATGCAAATACAGGACAAAACGGACTGCAGCAAGCACAAGTTTTTAAAGATTGTGTAAACTTAACCGCAGTTGCCCTGACTAAACTGGACGGAACCGCAAAGGGCGGAATTGTTTTAGCAATTGCAAAAAATCTCGGGCTTCCGGTTAAACTTGTTGGTGTTGGGGAAAAAATGGAAGATTTAAAACCGTTTGAATCATCAGAATTTATTGAAGCATTGTTTGAGTAATTTATTTTTTGTTGAAATGATACAAAAAATGTGGGATAATGATATTACTTTATATAGGTGTTTATTTTGTTCCTACATTTTTCATAAAAAGGGAGAGTAAGCTCTATAGATTGCGAAGTATACCCGCCGATAACAAATCGCCAGCGGGAAACGGATATTCTAAGGCACTCACCCACCTGCTAGTCGGCAGGTAACAAAATCGCACTTATATAAAGTTTTTTATATTCAATGTAACAAATTGTAAATATTTTTAATTAAAACCTAAAGTTTTTAGAAAATATGCCGTTATAGATATTACAAAAGGGATTACTTTTAAAGGTATCGAAAAATGGGCATTAATATTACACAAGCAATGAATAGTTATCAGTTCGAAAACAGAGAACAGCAAAAAAACACTGCCGAACAAATTTTAAGTAGGCAGGGAGCTTCTGATGAAAATATACACAATATGCTAAATAAAACCATTTTTGATTATTCTGAAGGCAAAATTTATTCAAATGCACAACTTGCTATATTAAAAGCAGCTTCACAGATAAGTGTTAATAATACTTTAAAAGAAACATTAAAATATCTAAAACATCATCCAGCTAAAAAGGTTAATAAAGAACCCGTTCTTGGCGAATTGTGGGATATGTTTACAAACGAAAAAAACGAAAATTATGATTTAGCTGACTTGGAAATTGACTATTCCATCAAAAATATTTTCGCAGCAGCATAATTTATTCCAGAGCTACTTTAACAACAACTTTTTTCACAGTTTTGGGAGAATCAACACTCATCGCAGGTTTGTGTGCATCAGTTGGGAAAAGGACTAAAAATTCCCCCTTACTTATTATTTGCCAGCAATCATTATTGCTACATTCCAAAAACTCTATATCAGCCGAATCATCATATTCAACACAAGTCGAACAAGTTTTTATATCGCAAACACCAACTAACTCTTCACCTTGAATCATATATTGAATATCTATATATTTTCTGTGAACTTCATATTTTGCATTGGTTTTAGTTTCATATTCCTGAACATTAGCATATACTTTTTCGCCGTCAATATAATATTTACCAGATTCTATTGATTTTAAATCTACAGATTTTAACCATTCAAAACCGATTTTTAAGTTTTTTGACAAACTACAATATAGTTCTGCATTATCTAAACGATCTTTTATCATAAGTCCAATTCCTTTGCTATTATTATATCTCAGCCATATTAAAAAAAATATATCTTTACAAAACTTTACAATTAACAAAAAAAAGGCAATTTTTGAAAATAAAAATACTTTATATATTTGTAAGGTTAGAAAAAGGTTGGTTTAATTTTACAAAGGTTAGATTAAAGAAAGTTAGGTAGGTCGATTATGTTAGTAGCATTCTGGATGGTCCAGAGATTAACACGCGAACTTAATGAACTCCAAAAGCAGATGTTGGACAAACAAATTGAATTGGAGCATTTATCTAAGTATTCAGGAAGGCTTGGCGCATCTAACAATATGAGTATAACAAATATTGCAGGATTATCAGCTGAAATTTTGCCACGAGCTTCTCTGTTTGCCGAGTATGCAGACAATGCAAGTTCAATGAGTGCTGCACAAAATCTTCAGATGATGAACATGATGGGCAGAGTCCCTATAACTGGCAACCAAATTATGGATATGCAAATTCAAATGAGTGCATATAGCCAGTTTAAGCAGGAATCGCTTAAGGCACTTAAGCAACAGGAAGTAAATTACATTAATGAAAAAGAAAAAGAAATGCAACTAGAAATGAATAGTATTAAGCAACGTTATGAAATGAAGAAAAGTCAGCTTGATGAATACAAACAGTTAGCACAGGCAGGTGTAAAAGATGCTGCGCCTCACTTAACTTAAAAAATTTTCTCACTCTAAAAACATAATGTGAAGTGTATACCTATTAACTAATTTCCTCTTGCCTCTCTCCCCGGAGGCTTTTTTTTGTTTCAAAATCTGCAATACTACATAACTAATTCTATAATTTTAATTGTAAAGTTTTGTAAATTAAAAGGTCAATTTTTTAAGCAAAAAATACTTTATATATTTATACGAGGATAACTATGAGTGTTTTGTCAAAACTAACAAAATTAATACCTATAAAAGTGGCGAGAAATGCAACTGTTCTTGTTCCTACTACCCTTGCAGTGGCTGTTGCAGGGAAAAAATTGCCAGAATTATTCTCCTCGAATGAAGATGTAGAAATGGTTGATAGCTTTGAAAAAAATGCTAAAGAACAATCTAAAGTCGAAGATTCTGATACTTGGGTAAAATCAAAAAAAGAAATAAAGCAAACAAATAAAACTATTCGAAAAAGCTATGGAGTTAGTTTTTGGAAAAATCTGGGTTATGTAGTCAGTAGTGTATTTGTTGATAAGGACATACTTAGCGTAATTCAGGATGAAATAGAAAAAGATTCAAGGAACACATCTAAATTAGACCAAGAGAAGAAAGAATTACTCTTGGCATATTTAAGTGAACGTTTAGATAATTTAGCAGGCAAATCAAGATCGAATGAAGCTAAAATAGAAGTGTACAAGTTGTACGCACGTGAATATATGCGCAGTATTATCGGTGATATAGACGAGAATAGTTCAGTAGAAGAAATTGAAGAAGCTTACAAAAACGCCGAACAAGCATACGCATTACAAATAACTCATGTATCTAAAGAAGACAAAGAATTATTTAATTTAGTTATGCCCGCTGTAATTTCAGAAATGAAAGCAGAACATAGAGGGAAGTATGCAGAGTCATTCGCTCAAACTGCAGTATCAAGAAAAGACGAAATATCAAAAATTGATGGCTTGCTTGATTGTGCCAGAGAGAATGTCACAAAGAAAGATAAAACCGGAAAAGCTCCCGACAGAAACACAGCTATAAAATACTGGGGTGTTATTGATTTACGTTCTAATGAATACATTGACAAGAAAAAAGAACAAATGGTAAAAAATTATTCTTGCACATTTGATGTGCAAAAAGGTCAAGAGGCTAAAAGGAAAAAAGAAAGAGGAGAATCTCTTACAAAAGAAGAACAGGAAGCATATACAGAATATGAAAATTTAATTGTTGCACCTCATGCATCTCGACTGATGAATTTGCCGGGTAACGAGAACTTATCTCCCCAATACAGAAAGCAAGCATTAGGCGAAATGAACGCTAAATTAAAAGAACAGGGTGTTCAAAAAGATGTAATTGAAGCTGTAGGCGAGTATTTGGAAAGTTCACCTGATAGTGCTCTGATACTTGAAAGAATTGTAAAAGCAACCGGTAAAGATTTGGCACAAATACTGGATGAGGTAACAGATGGAGAGTATTCCAGAATTTGTTCCAATAGTGGAGAGAAAGGTTATGCGAATTCGCTAACCAAAGGTAATGCGACAACTGAAAACGATAAAAAAGGTTCAGAACAAAATGGTAGTATAGATGGAAATGCACAAGATACTGATGCGAGTGGGGACATTGATGGCAATACACCAAGCAATACGACTGCAAGAACATATAATTCAAATATAAATCAGTTTGTTACATCCGTTCTGCACAGTGCTATTAATGGTGGAGAAGCAGTACCTGGAAAACCTGCGAACAATAATTCTAACGTACCATCATCAGATAGCAAAGATACAAAAGCTTTTACCAGATATACAGGCAGACCTGCAGTTTTGAATTCATTTAAGGAATGTAAAGAATATATTACTAATACTGAGGCTGCTAAGTTAATAATTACTGGCAAGGTAAAACTTATGAATCGTGCTGGGGAAGGCTTTGTGCTTGAACAGTACAAGATAATGAGTACAGAAGATCAGGGATCAATGCTTGCAGATGCATCTGATAGATGGTATGAAAAACTCAAATCCCACACAAGAAATAAATACGCTTCAATAGCTAGCTGTCTGAATTCGGGAATTAAAGGCAAAAATTTTGACAGAACAAAAGATATGCGCAGAACTTTAGAAGAAAAAAACAAAAAACTAAAGACTTAGGTTGAATTATTAAAACTACAGGTGCTTTTCTATGTTTGTAATAATAGAAGATTTTGGCATCAAACCTACCATGCGTTCAACAGGTACACCATTTTTAAAAATCATCAAAGTAGGTAAACCGCTTACTTGATATTTTCTTGCCGTTTCAATATTATCATCTGTATTAATCTTTGTGAATTTTACCTTTGATGATAATTCAGCCTCAACTTCTTCAAGCAAAGGTCCCATTTTTCTGCATGGTCCGCACCAGTCAGCAAAAAAATCCACAACAGCTGTTCCTTTATAATTTTCTATTTCATTCTCAAAATTCGAGATATTAATTTCAGTTACCATATAATTACTCCTTGCAAAACAATATTACCACATCTTTTTTATTTATGCTATCATATAATCAGGGAGAGAGGTAGAAATAATAGTATTACTCCAAAAGGATAGATTATGCCAAGAAAAAAATTAATTGAAATTGTATTAGATACAGAAACGACCGGACTAGATTATACAAGAGAACGAATGGTGGAATTCGCAGGAGTTCGATTGGAAAACGGCAAGATTGTTGATGAATATCAAACATTAATTAATCCAATGCAGCATATTAGAAAATCGTCGATGGCTATACATGGGATAACCCCGGAAATGGTTGAAGGTGCTCCAACTGAAGAAGAAGCGATGCCTAAAATTTTGGAATTTATCGGAGATTACCCGATTGTTGCACATAACGCTATATTTGATTATTCATTTTTGAATGAAGCTAAGTTGAGATTGACTGGAGAACGCTTTGACAATCCAAGAATTGACACACAAATGATGTTCAAAGAAGTAGCTCCGGATCTGGAATCACATGGTCTTGAAGCTTTGACAAATAGATTTAATGTTGAATTAAACAATCACCACAGAGCCATGGCTGATGCAATGGGGCTTGCTCTTGCATACCCGAAATTAAAAAAATTGTATTTACAAAAGCTGGATTGGCAGAAAAAACAATTAGATAACGTTGATTATTTATTTGACAGATATTTGAGGATACAACAGAGTATCGCAACTATGCAAGCTGAACTTCAGGATTTAAAATCCGTATTTAAGCTACATTTCGAACTCGGTGGGGAGCCTTTGGAGGCTGAAACAGGCGAAATAATGGTTTATCAATCTAAACAATCATTCGGTTATGAGTTTAATGACGTTAAAGATGTTCTGGAAGATATCGGTGCACTGGAAAAAGCTGTAAGGTTGAATAACGGATTTATTGATCGCTTATGCAACGGTTTAAGTCTTTCTGAAGAATATAAACAAATTATTAGAGATGCAAGACAAGAAATCTCTGAAACCCGCAATATACAGGTTATAAAACCATGCGGACGATAGAGGATAATACAACTCTCCCATCAGAACTCACTTTGGAGATTGAAAAGCTCTCAAATCTTGGATTTGGAATCGCAAGAAAAGATAGATGTATTATCTTTGTTGAAGACTCTTGCCCCGGTGATATTTTAAAAGTAAAAGTTACAAAAAGACATAAAAACTATGCAAACGCAGTTATAAGTGAAATTATTAAACCTTCCTCACACAGATGCGAACCAATTTGTGCTATGCAGAAGGTTTGTGGAGCATGTCAGCTACAGTTTATAGAATACGGTTTTCAGCTCGAACAAAAAAAGGAAATTGTTTTAGACGCTTTCCATGGAATGGGAATAGAGGTGAAAAACGTCATTCCAAGCCCTAAAATTACTGGATACCGAATGAAAATACAGTATCCAGTATCTGAGACCAAAAATTCGAAAAGAATCTTAGCTGGATATTACAAAACAAACTCACACGAAATTGTAAATATCAAACATTGTCCGATACAACCGCAATATTGTGATGAGATAGTTGAATTTATAAGAGGTGAAGCGCAAGCTCTAAAGATAGGTGGTTACAGAGAAAAAGAACATACCGGAGATTTAAAGCACATCGTAATTCGTGCTTCGGAATATTCAGGCAAATATCTTGTCATTTTGGTTGTTAATTCTTCAAAAATTCCCGACAAAATTAAAAAACTTGCCAGTAAAATATATACCGAACTCGAAAATATCGCAGGTGTCGGAGTAAATTTTAATTCCAAGAAAACCAATCTTATTTTGGGTAAAACAACTGTTATTAATGAAGGTGACAGTTATATAGAAGAAAAATTATGCGATAAAGTATTTAAAATCGGTGCGGATACATTTTTTCAGATCAATCCTTTGAGTGCTAATAATATGTTTGAATATGTAAAAAAATACATTTCAGATCATTACAAAAGCCCTGTAATTCTTGATGCTTATGCCGGAATAGCAGCATTTGGCATATCACTGTCAGATATCGCAAAAAAAGTCGTTTGCGTCGAGGAAATTACTTCTTCAGTAAAGCTTGCAGCTAGCATTATAAAAGAGAATAATATTGATAATATAGAATTGCACAATTCAGATGCTGCAGAATTTTTTGAAACCGAATTCCGTAATAACGGAAAATCATTTGACATTATAGTTGTTGATCCTCCGAGAAAGGGATGTACGATTGAAAGCCTTGATTACGCACTTAAGTTAACCAAGGATAAAATCATTTATGTGTCTTGCAATCCTTCAACGCTGGCACGTGATTTAAAGTATTTAACAGAAAATGGATGCGTAGTTGAATATGTACAGCCTTTTGACATGTTTCCGCATACGTACCATATTGAATGTGTCGCAATTATAAATGTAAAAAAGGAGATGACCTGATCGTACATCTCCTTTTTATTATAATCAATGTATTTTATTTAAACCAGTTGCAAAAATCATCACTACAAAGCTTAGTTTGCAAATCTTTCATGATGTTGACACGTGTCATTTCATAAGTAATTGGTGTTATCGAAATCAAATTATTTCTTACGGCAGAAATGTCTGTATTAGCATCATCCGGCTCAGTTACCAGTTCTCCTGCCATCCAATAATAAACTTTACCTCTCGGGTCAATACGTTTTTCGTATTCATCCGTAAACATTCTGCTTCCAAGCTCCGTAACTGCGATTCCTGCTATATCATCTTTTTCTAGGCCCGGAACGTTTACATTAAGAATTGTTTTTTCTGGTATTTTATACTTGTCGAGCTTATCTACGAGTTCAGCTACAAATTCCGCAGTAACTTTAAAATCTTCATATTCACTTCTCATACTGGCAAGTGACGTAGCAATACTCTGATAACCCATCATAGCACCTTCCATAGCACAGCTTACAGTACCTGAATACAGAATATCAGCTCCTAAATTTGGACCATGGTTTATTCCTGAGATAACCAAATCCGGTTTTTCATCTTCAGAAAGTATTGCATTAATAGCAAGTTTTACGCAATCACCTGGGGTTCCTGTTGTTATCCAACAACGTTTTGCACCATATTTCGGGTCAACTTCTTCAACTCTTAACGGTGTATGAAGAGTTAAAGAATGTCCAGCGGCGCTTCTTTCTCTGTCTGGCGCTACCACATAAACATCATGACAGCGTGATAATGATTCAATTAATGCGTGAATACCATTAGCTAAAATTCCGTCATCATTCGACAAAAGTATTTTCATCCTAAATTCCTCTTAAAATGTAATAAAAACAACATTATAATTATAACAGTTATTTAATTTTTCGCAATTGTAATATTTTGAACATTATTTTTACAAAATTTTGTGATATATTATTTTCAAGATGGAGTAGAAAATTATGATAACAATAAAAGATGTAGAACATGTCGCTAAATTAGCGAGACTGGAATTAACAGAAGAAGAAAAGGTAAAATTTACCAAACAATTGGGAGATGTCCTTAAACACGTTGAAGCTATGAATGAAGTTGACACATCAAATGTCGAACCAATGGCACATGCGATTGATTTTGTTAATGTTATGAGAGAAGACAACGTTTTCTACGAACAGACAAAAGAAGAGCTTATGAAAAATGCTCCGTTTGAAGAAAACGGATTCTTCAGAGTTCCAAAAATTAACTGATATATTTAAAATCTATTTACTATGAAGACTTTATATTTAGAGAGCGTCGATTCGACAAATAAATGGGTCAAAGACCATATTGGCAAGCTTGATGACATGACTCTTGTGTATACTTATAACCAGACTAACGGACGCGGAAGACTGAACAGAATCTGGAATTACACCGGCAAAGATAATATATATGCGAGTATTCTGCTAAAGCCTTCCGGTGCTATTGGAGAAGTTTATTCAAATCTTACACAGTATTTGTGCATTGTGTTGATTAATACATTGGAAGAATACAACATATTCCCTAAAATTAAGTGGCCAAATGATATATTAGTTAATGGGAAAAAAATTTCAGGCATACTTGCAGAAAGCATAGGACTAAAATCTAACGGAACCGCTGATGGCATTGTAATAGGTTTTGGAGTAAATTTAAACACTACCACGGAAGTGCTTAACAAAATAAATCAACCTGCGACATCCCTTAACATTGAAATAGGAAAAACTGTTGATAAAGAGCTCTTTTTAAAAAAAGTTAACGACAAATTTTGTTTGATGTATCATAGATTTATAGATGAGGGCTTTTTGTTAATTCGGGAGGAATACTTGCAAAAATCCGCCTTTATAAACAGTAACATTTCTGTTAAAGTTTTTGATAAAATAATATCGGGCAGGGTTACGGGACTCACGGATGACGGAGCTTTAAAGATAGTTGATAATAACAATAAAGAACAAATACTTTTAATAGGAGATATTCTATGAATGAATTATTAATTGAAGGTTTATCCGCCATGCTGATTGGAATGGGGACGGTTCTTTCATTCTTATGTATTATGATAATTTCGATGTTTCTAATGTCAAAAATTGTCAGAAAATTAAACGAAATTTTTCCTGAAACAGTCCCTGCTCAAGCCGGTGCTAAGAAAGCTGTTTCAGCTGATGATTCAGAAATCGCTGCAGCTATTATAGCAGCAATGTTTAGTAAAAAGTAATAATTAACAAGTAAAATGGAGATATAAAAATGGCAAAGTTAATCAAAGTAATGGATACATCATTTAGAGACGGATTTCAGTCAATATTTGGAGCTAAAGTGCTTGTTGAAGATTTTATACCGGCTCTACAATCAGCTGTAAGTGCTGGAATAAAGCATTTTGAGACTGCAGGCGGTGCAAGATTTCAAGCTCCCATATTTTTCTGCAATGAAAATGCTTTTGAGACAATGGATAGAATAAGAGAAGCAGTCGGACCTGATATAAAACTTCAGTCTTTGGCAAGAGGGGTCAATGTAGTAGGATTAAATTCCCAGCCAAGAGATGTTATTGATTTACACGCAAAAATGTTCGCAAAACATGGAGTAAATGTAATAAGAAATTTTGACGCACTTAATGACGTTAATAATTTGATTGATTCCGCTAATTCTATTAAAAAATATGGGTTACAGCACGAAGTAACAATCACTATGATGGAACTTCCTTACGGTTGCGAAGGAGCTCATGATGTTGCTTTCTATGAAAGAGTCTTAAGAAATATACTTGATTCAGGATTGCCGTTTGATTCTTTGGCATTTAAAGATGCCTCCGGTACATCAAATCCGAGAAAGGTTTATGCAACTGTTAAAATGGCAAGAGAATTACTTGGCCAGGATGCTCATATTCGTTTTCATTCTCACGAGACAGCCGGCACCGGATTGGCAGCTTATTTAGCGGCGCTTGAAGGCGGTGCTGACGGTATCGACTTAGCAATGAAACCTGTTTCAGGCGGCACCGGGCAACCGGATATAATTTCAATGTGGCACGCACTTAAAGGAACAGAATACGATTTAGGGCTGGACATAAAGAAAATAATGGAAACAGAAGAAATATTTAAAGAATGTATGAAAGATTATCCTATTTCTCCGATTTCTCTTGCTGTAAATCCAATTCTTATTCAAGCTCCATTACCTGGTGGTGCTACTGCTACAACTGTTAACCAACTCAAAGATATGGGAATGTTGGATAAATTTCCAAAACTTATCGCGAACATGAAAGAAGTCGTTGAAAGAGGCGGATTCGCAACTTCAGTAACACCTGTTTCACAATTCTACGCACAACAGTCTTTCTTGAATGCAATAACCGAACAACCTTGGGAACAAGCGAATCCGGGTTATGCAAAAATGGTTTTGGGTTACTTTGGAAAAACCCCATGTGAACCTGATCCTGAATTAATTAAATGGGCAGAAGAAAAAACAGGACTTAAACCTACAACAGAAAAAGTTGTTGATTTGAACGAAAAAGATCCTGAAAAAGGCATTAAGGCCGCAGAAGAAAGGCTTAAAGCCGCAGGTTTACCTGTAACAGATGAGAATTTGTTTATAGCATGCGCCTGCAAAGACGGAAATGTTGATAAAGGTATCGACTTTTTGCTTGGAAACGGTCAAATATCCGTTAATAAAGTTAAAGCTGGTTCATCAAAATCTTCACACTCTGAACCGGCAACAGGTGAATACACTGTCAAAGTTAACGGTAAGAACTATGCGGTTAAATTAGAATCCGATACAAGAGTTAAGGTTAATAACAAATATTACGATATTGATGTTAACGCCGGAATAGAAGAAAAGTCTTCAACATCAGGTGACGGTGAAGAAATTAAAGCAGGATTACCTGGAAATGTTTTAAGAATTGAAGTTTCAGAGGGTCAGGAAGTCGCAGAGGGCGATGTACTTTTAGTTGTCGAAGCTATGAAAATGGAAACAGAAATAAAATCACCGAAATCAGGAACAGTTCAATCAATACTTGTTTCACAAGGCGATAAAGTTGTAACCGGTCAAGCAATGATAGTAATAGGATAGGGGGCGAATAATGAATATAACAGATGGTTTACAAACTCTATGGGATTCGACCGGTATAATGGGCTTTATACATTCCGCTCAGAATACGTTTGCCAATACTGAGACTAGCGGTTTTGAACAAATTCTTGCAGCCCACGGGCAATGGATAATGATTCTTATTTGTCTGTTTCTTCTGTGGCTTGGAATAAAAAAACAATTTGAACCACTGTTGCTTATACCTATAGCATTTGGCGGTTTGTTATCAAATATTCCGATGCCATTAGGGGAAGAAATCGCAGGCCCTAACGGGTTTTTAGGTATAATTTTTGAAGCAGGTATCCACAAGGGTTTATTCCCGTTGATAATATTTATGGGAGTTGGCGCTATGACGGATTTCGGGCCTCTTATCGCGAACCCTAAAATGGCACTGCTTGGTGGTGCAGCACAGTTTGGCATATTCGGAGCCCTTTTAATGGCATACTGTATATTCGGATTTAGTCTTCCGGAAGCCGCATCAATTGGCATTATTGGTGGTGCTGACGGCCCTACTTCAATTTATGTAACATCTAAACTCGCAGAAAATCTCTTAGGACCGATTGCAGTTGCAGCATATTCGTATATGGCGCTTGTTCCTGTCATTCAGCCTCCTATAATGAAACTTTTGACAACAGAAGCTGAAAGAAAAATCCAGATGGAACAATTGCGTGAAGTTTCTAAAAGAGAAAAAATTGTATTTCCTCTAATGATACTTCTTCTCTGTGTAATCCTTTTGCCAAGTGCGTGTCCTTTACTAGGAGCATTGTGTTTTGGTAATTTATGCAAAGAATGCGGTGTTGTTGAAAGGCTTTCAGACACAATGCAAAATGCCTTAATCAACATAGTAACAATATTTCTGGGCCTGTCTGTGGGTTCAAAACTTTCAGCATGCCAGTTTTTAACAATTCAAACATTATTTATCCTTGTATTGGGAGTACTTGCATTCGCACTGGCAACTGCAGCAGGAGTCTTGATGGCAAAATTAATGAATTTCTGTAGTAAGACAAAAGTAAATCCATTAATTGGCGCGGCCGGGGTTTCTGCCGTGCCAATGGCCGCACGTGTAGCAAATAAAGTCGGTTTGGAAGCAAATCCACAAAACTTTTTGTTAATGCATGCAATGGGACCAAATGTATCAGGCGTGATTGGTTCAGCTGTAGCAGCTGGCGTCCTTTTGGCGTTGTGCCACTAATACTAATATAAATTTAAAAAGCGGTATAAACATTTATACCGCTTTTTCATTAATAATAATTTGTATTTCTTAGCCTTTGATATTTATACCTGCTCTGCTTAGAGCTTCATATATTTCCTGACGAGCCGCTACTGAACCAGGTCTAACAGAATCCAGTAATTTTTGGATACTGTCTATGAGGTCAAATAGACTGTGTGCCATTTTAGTTAAAGATTCTGGTGTAATTATACGCTCTGAAGTTATCAAACCAGTTGATTGCTCTAGATATCGTTCAACTCTATTCAAAAACTCTTTTCTTTGTTCCTGATATTCTTGGTAGCTTTTTTTAATAGCAACAAAAGTCGTTTGACGACTGCCTTCTGCTTTATTCCCTTCACTTCTGTGAGTTGGTTCATCCGGGAAATTGTCCTTTAAGTATTGTCTTAATTCAAGAATTTTTGCATCCCACGCTTTTTTTTCACTTTCAGGAGCCATTTCTCTTATAGTTTCTGCCATTTTAATTAGATTTAGCACCGCATCTTTTGCGCCTTCAAAATCAGCACCAATTACACGTTTATACTCAAATTCAAATTGTTTTACTAATTCATCATATTCAACATCACGTTCTTCATCTTTTACAATAGGTGTCGTTTCCTGCATTTTTGCAACTATATCCGATATTGAACAATCTATCTTTTGTGGTTTTGGTTCATTTTTAGGCGTTTCCGGTACTGCTGCTTTTTCATCTTTTGCTTCAGCTTTTACAGATTCTGTTTCATTTAATTGTGGTGTGCTAAATAATTTTGGATTTACTTTCATATTAATACTCCTTTAACTTTGTAAGATATATAACGGCAAAATTATAAAAAACTTTAGGGAAAAATAAAATATTTTTACATTTTTTTACTTTTTATTTTTGCGTTTTGCATAATTGTTTTTATGATTTTAAAAAATCTTAAAAATTCTTAATTTCGTGGATAAAAAAGAGTGTTTGTGATAAAATTTTGATTGTATACGATTGGAGTAAATATTTGTCAGGCTTGATTAATATATATAAAAAGTTAATAATATTTGCATTAGCCTTATCATGTATTGTTTTTATGGCGCCTTCATTTGCTGTTGATGAAATATCCGAGCAGGAAGTCATGGAATCAGAACTGGAAGACGAAACGACTGACAGCCAAAATTCTTATATAAATGACATTGAAATCCTTGGAGCAAATATTATAAAGCCTGATTATATACTTTCTAAACTGCAACTCCAGCGAGGTGATCTGTATGACAAAGCAAAAATGCAGCAAGACCTTAAAACGATATACAAAATGGGGTATTTTACAGAAAGAATGAAGGCTATACCAGTAAAAAACGAAAACGGAACAATCTCTTTAAAAATTATTGTCGAAGAAAATATACCGATAACTGATTTTACAATAGAAGGAAATACCGTCGTTTCAAACGAAGAACTTATGACGTTTTTAATTCCGCTTAAAGGCAAACCACAAAACATTGCAAACATAAATGCGGCTATGGATAAAATTAATGAATGCTACCTGTCAAAAGGTTATATACTTTCAAAAGTTGATTCCGTATATGACGATCCTGACGGAGTACTTAATTTGAGTGTAACCGAGGGTAAAATTAACAAAATCATCATTAATGGTAACGAAAAAACAAAAGAATATGTAATTGAGCGTAATATAATGTCTGAATCCGGAATGGTTTATAATGAAAATATTGTAAAACAAGACTTAGTTCGTTTGTATTCCACACAGGCGTTTAAAGATGTTAACCGTACTATTGAAGCATCAGAAGATGACCCTGATAAATACGATTTGACAATAGAACTTAAAGAACAACGCACAGCCTCGCTTTCAATCGGAGGAGGTCTTGATTCTGCGACAGGTGCATTTGGTTCTGTTGGTATTTCTGATAACAATTTCAGGGGTAAAAATCAGAGAATTTCACTTTCTGGTTTGGTTGGTTCTGGTATATTGATGAGTGACGCATCAATAAAAACACACATGAATTATCAGGCAGAATTAAGTTTCTTTGAACCTCATTTTCTGAATTCTGACAACTCATTGATGAGTAAAATATACTACAGAGATTTAGGCAGTTACCAGATTCCTCTTGCATTGGAACGTCGCATAGGAGTTGAAGCGACTATAGCACACAGAATCGCCAATAATCCAAGATTGTCAACCACTTTCACTGCCGGAGTTGAACATATCCATCTTTCGGAAGGCGACTCTAAAAATATGGTAAGTTTATATAATTCAAAAGGCTTAAATATAGCAGACAGAGCTCGTGAACTTGAAGGCGGGTTGTTCTTAAAACTTGCTCCGGGATTAGCATATGATTCCAGAGATACGATGATGAATCCAAGACACGGTGTTTTAGCATCAGTTAGATACGAAGAAGCTTTTGGACTTGACTCTTTCGGGAAAACTAACGGAAGACTTATAGGTATGGCAAAAAGATATATACCGGTCGCAAAGAAGTCTTCTTTGACATTTACAGGCAGAGGTGGAATAAAAATTCATGGGGATGATATGCCTGAAATTATGGCATTCAGACTCGGCGGACCTTATACAGTAAGAGGATATAAAGTTAACGGTGTAGGTACAGGTACATCATTTATAATGGGCTCTGCAGAACTTGCTACGCCAATTCCGTTCTCTGACAGATTTAAGGTTAATTTCTTGCAAAACCTAAGATTAACCTTCTGGGTTGATGCAGGTCAGGTATTTAATCCAACTATTGCAAGTACTTTGTATGACCGACCATTACACGCAATCACGGCAGGTGTAGGATTAAAGGTTACAATTCCAGGTGTAGGCCCATTATCAGTAGATTATGGTATCCCGCTTACAAATCCGGGTCACTATGGCTCTAAACACGGCTACTTTACATTTGGTGCCGGTGATATGATGTATTAATAAATTTAGGAGGAATATAAAATGAAAAGTTTAAGAATGAATTTAACGGCAATAGCTCTTATAGCTTTAACCGGAATTGCAAATGCCGGAGGAGTAGGATATATCGATTACGTAAAAGTAATTGATAATTATGAATTTGCGCAAAGAGCAACCAAAGAGGTTGATGCAAAAGGATTGGAAATGCAACAATATTTGGTCGATAAAGAAAAAGAGTATAAGACCTTAGATACACCTTTAAAAAAACAATCATTTGAACAAAAAACAGCTCAAGAATTTAAAGCAAAAGAAGAAGCATATATGAATTTAAAAAACAAAAGAGAACAGGAAGTATATAATAAAATAAGAGAAGCTGCTAAAGCTGTTATGGTTGAGCAGAAATTGGATGCAATAATGGATCAGAGAGGCGTATTCGTAGGCGGTGTTGATATTACTGACAGTGTTATTAGCAAATTAAAAAGTGCAAGGTAATTTATGAGAATAGTTGACCTTATTGAAAAAAAGAAACGTGGAGAAACTCATACAAAAGAGGAAATAAAATTTATTATTGATTCTCTAATGGACGGTTCAGCTCCTGATTATCAAATCGCAGCCTGGTTGATGGCAGTGTATTTCAGAGAAATGACCGAGGAAGAAACTGCGATTTTAACAGAAGAAATGATTAAATCCGGAGAAGTTATTGACTTTGGAGTCCTAACAGACTCTATAGTTGACAAACATTCGACAGGCGGCGTTGGCGACAAAGTTACCATTACGCTTATTCCACTGCTTGCTGCGGCTGGCGTACCTGTTGCCAAATTATCCGGAAAAGGGTTGGGACATACCGGCGGAACGATAGATAAGCTAGAATCAATACCCGGATTTAATACAAAACTCTCAATAGAAGAACTTATAAAGCAAGTTAATAGAATCAATGTCGCAATTGCTTCCCAGACGCAAAATCTTACTCCTGCAGACGGAAAACTTTATGCACTAAGGGATGTAACTGCAACTGTTGACAGTATGCCGTTAATTGCGTCTTCGGTCGTTTCTAAAAAAATTGCATCAGGTGCAAAAAATATAATTCTTGACGTTAAATACGGATCCGGTGCTTTTATGAAAACTCCGGAGCAAGCCATAGAACTTTCAAGACTTATGGTTAATATAGGAAAATTACTTAACCGTTCTATAGTAGCAGTCATTACTTCAATGGAAGAACCCTTAGGCAGAGCGATTGGGAATTCTATTGAAATAATAGAATCGATTGAATTTTTGAAGGGGAATCTTAAAACCGGCGATGTGGCTGATTTAACCTATTCATTTGCCGCAATTGCATTAACCCAGCTCGGTATTTATGAAACCGAAGATGAGGCTAAAGCGTTTCTAACTGAACTTGTAAATTCAGGTAAAGCCCTGGAAAAATTCCGGGAATTAATTGATGCTCAAGGTGGTAATTCGGCAATTATTGAAGATTACGATAAATTTGAACTGCCTGACTATAAAGTCGAATATGAGTCTAAAAAAACCGGCTATGTACAAAATGTCGATGCTTACAAGATAGCCTATGCCTGCAAAATGCTGGGTGCCGGAAGAGATAAGAAAACCGACCCGATCGACTACAGTGTAGGAATATATCTTAACAAAAAAAGCGGTGAATCAGTAAATAGAGGCGATATTTTGTACACGATTTATTCTAATGATCCAGAAAAAACAAAAATTGCACAAAAATATTGTGATGAAGCATTTTCAATCAACGAAAACAAGCCTTCTCACAACAACATAATATACAAGATAATTAAAGCGGAAGAGGATTGATATGTACAACAAAAAAATGCAGTATGTAATTAAATCAGTACCAACAGAGGATAAGCAAGCTCTTGAAGACTTATTGAATAATATGTCTGATGCCGGTTGGGATTTGTACACTTTACACGAAATCGAAACTGAAAGTTCCGTTGATTTTAACTGCATATTTATGCGTGAAAAACAGGAAGAAGACTCTACCGATTTAGACGATATTGTTAATGTTACAAGTTTTAAATACCGAATGGAAAAAATGCTTGCGGCACCGACGAGTCCTTATGAATCCTGTAAAGAAATTCAATTGAAAATTGCAAATCAAAAAGACAGAATCAAAAAAATTAAATCTCAGCTTGAAAGTGATAATTTATCCGGCGACGATAAAAACCGGCTTAACAATCAAATGTCTGACGAATTGAAGAATCTTGATTCATTAAAACAAGCACTTGTTAATGAAATCTCGCCGGACACAATGTACTCAAATATTAAAGAAGAAAAGTTTACAGTTAATCTTTCAGAAGAAATTCTTGATTTAGTTTCGATGGAAGATGCTGATAATTTGCTGGCCCAAACGGTAAAAGTCAGACAAAACTTAACCGACAAACTCGGATATGTAATTCCTCATATACATTTTCACAACAGTGATGACTTAAATCAAAATGAATTCAGTATTAAAATCCATGATATTGAGGTTTTCAGGGCAATTGTTATGCCGGGATACAGAGCATATTATAAAGAAGAGCTAAAAGGCTACAAACCGGACGAATTTGATTTAGTTATAGAAGATCCTATTACTGGTCATAAACTTGCATGGATTCCGGAATCCAGAGTCAAAGATTTCTGGGTTAAAGGTATGTCTGCAGTTGAATATATAGGGAAAGCAATCGAATACATTTCAATAAAAGAAGTTTCGGATATTATGGACTACAACGATATTAATAAGTTTGTTGAAATCGTTATGGAAAATAATTCATTCCTGGTTGATAATATCATTCCTGACTTTATAACTGCTTCAGATTTAAAATATTTATTAACTTGCCTTATAAGAGAGCGAGTTTCGGTGAAAAATATAGTTTATCTTTTTGAAAAGATAAATGATTATGCAAACGAGCCGACAAAGGAAGACTTGCTTGATAAGGTTCGTTTGGCTTTCTCTAAACACATAGTTAAGGACCTGGCTCAAGAAGGCGAACTCAAGGTTATTGAATTTACGGATGATACACTTGAGATGGTTGACGGATTTTTCCATCAGAATGACAGCGAAGACGAGTCAGTTATAAGAATTGATGCGAATGACGTTAATAAAATTGCGGATAAAATTAACAAATTAGTAAAATCCAAAAAGCTTATCCGCCCAATATTGGCTGTACCGATGGAATTAAGACATATGGTATTTGTAATACTATCTGAATTCGTTCCAAATATAACAGTTCTTGCGAATGAAGAACTTGTAGGAGATGACGACATAAAGTTTATTGCTACAATTTAGGCTAATATTGCGGATTTACGGATTTCATGATATAGTAAATTGACTTTGTAAAAATAAACGATAAATATATAGAGAGACGTTCAGGGTAATAAATAAAATGAGAATGATAAACAGACTAAAAGTATTTGAGCAAAAATATGTATTTTTGAGATGGGCAACAGGTGCAGAATACGGAAAAGTTGTTTATGTAGGCGAAGATTATATTGAGTTTAATATTTTTGATGTTGATACGATGGAATATCGTGAAACTGTTATGATAAATGCTCAGCTTGTGCTGGAAGTCATTTTTGGCGGAACAGATATTTCAAGACTTGTTGCCGAGATTTCAGCAATGCAATCTGAAAACTAAATTATATACTGGCGCCATTATCTGTAAGCTTTTCGAACGCTTTTTGAGCACCTTCGAGTTCTCTGCAGAGTTTTAGAACAAAATCAATAGAAGCTTTATCCTGCTTTATTGCATCTTTAAGCTTGTAAATGTCGGAGAGTTGGAGTTTTTTGAAATCTTCTTCTGTTGAATTAAATAAAAACTTGTTAAGTATAGCCAGAGATTCTGAATCCATGCCGGAAATTTTGCGTTGAAAAGCGAACCAGTTGTAGAAGTGATAAACAAAATAGAACTTGTTAATTTGCCCTTTACTTAATATAAACATCTCATCAGTTTTAAACCTGAACCCTGAATTCGTCAAAAGCGAGATATAAAGGGCTTTGAAACCTTTCTGGGGGTAAATAAAACCTTCATTTTCTCCGATAGAATATAAAGAATGCGGATTTTTTATGTAAAAAACCCTCGTTCCGTGTTTAGCGACATAATCTAAAAGCTTTTCCGGCTCAAAGTCCAACTGCTTGAGGATAATTGATAACTCTTCTTCCATCTTGTTTTTTTCGGAATCCGCTAATGTATCAAGACTCAAAACACATCCATTTTGGAACACCTTTTTTCTGCCGGATTTCTGAGTTACTCCGAGTGTTTTGCCGAGCCTGGCACGCAGTATTTTTTCTTGTAAGGCTAAAAGCGCATAAATTATATTTCTAACAAAATTCATAAAACCATTATTGCATTTTTTTTATTGATTAACAACCCATTTTCTTATTCTTTTTATCATATTCTTCAACCATTTCGTGCATAGCTTTGGTTCTGTTAACACTGTTACCTTTACCGCCTGCAGCAAAGTAATTTTCAACTGCACTTATCTTGGTTTTATTTTTAAGCTTTTCAAAGAAGTTTTCAGTTGAATCAGCTAAGATACCGCCTTGCTCATTACCTAATGTTTTGTATTTTTCAATAACATAAGTTTCAAATGCGCCATAAGCACCTTTAACTTTACCTGTCAAGAAATCTCTGACACCGTTTGCACTGTTTTCAAGGTATTCTACGCCTTGTTGATAAGTAGCTATAAAAGAAGGTTTTGTATATGAAACCGAACTTTTAGAGGATTTGGATTCGGTTGAATTATTATTTTCAGTGACTCTCTTTGGAAGCGGGTTGGATTCAGTACCGTTATACATAGCTTGTTGAAGCTGTGCAATAAGTGTACTTTGTGCGTCGTAATTAACTTCAGGATTGGTGGTAAATCCGCCTGTCTGCTGGTCGTAAGCAGAACCTTCAGTGTTCATATTGAGCGGAGTATGAACTCCATCACCTCTTAACAAATCGTCAACGACAATACCATAATTGCCGTGAGACATTTGGTTCATTATTTCTGTAAACTGTTCTGGAGTAATATCACCGAATACAGAAGGATTTTGCTCATATATTCCATAAACACCGATTAATAAATCGCTGGTAGCCTCTTCGCCATAAGTACCCATATATGCGTCTATTAAAATCGTTGCTTGATCTTGTAATTCGCCACAATCGCCTCGATTAGCAATTATGGCTAAGAATTTTTCCATTCCTTCAGTCAGGTTTTTAAATGCACTCTTACTTCCATCTGTCAATTTACCGTCTTCACTGATTGCACCCTCAATTTCTTGTAAATCTGCGCCTAACTCGCTTGGGATATCGCTTCTAGTCAAAATATCAGTATAAAATTTGTATATATATTCTAATGCGCTTATATCAACTTTATTAAGTGTGTCAACTTCAATAGAAGCTACTAACTCTATTTTCTCATTATCATTTTTACAATCTTCTAATATATCATCTAATGCTTGAACCTGGTCTTTGCTTGCCAATTCTCCTATAACATTTAATAATGCTTTCCTGGATTCCGGATCAGTTATATGTGTTAAGATTTCTCTAAATGAGCAAAGTCCTCCTGCATAATTCACATAATTTCTTATAAGTTCTTTTTTCTTCTCAAAATCAGCATTTTCCAAGCTATCTAACAACTTTTGTATAGCTTCAGATTTCGCAGAATCTTGATTATATTCCCAACAAGAACGACATTTTTTCATGTAAATAACATGTAACTCTTCTGATTCCATATTAGAAATATCATTTTCGTTAAAAATTTCTTTAATATATTCAATGGCTGCACCTGCATTAAAATAAGCTTCTATAATAGCCTTTTCAACACCATTACTTTGAGGCGGAAAAATTTTATCTAGAAGTTGTTTTTGATCAATCGTTAAACCATTTTCAATGTCATTTATAATTAGCTGCCATGATTTCATTTGTTTAGCAAGCTCATCTTTTGCCAACTGTAATATAGTCTCATTCGGCAAGGCATCATAATTATCACACTGATCATTATAGTATGGTTTTAAATATTTCCTTAATTCATCAATACTATAACCAAAAAATTCTTGATTTGAATTTTGTGTTGTTTGTGTATTGTTCTGTGTTTGGGTAGTATATTGTGATGATGACTCAACCGGTTGTTTTACATCATATACGCTGTTTAACGGCTTATTATCAGCAGTACTGTCACCATTGGTTTTGGTTTTTATATCTTTATATTGTGGATTTGTTGATTTTACTTCAAAACCGCCCATTTTGTATTATCCTAAGTTTTTAAATTACAATAATATAGAATCTTACATCTACTAATATATTAAGTATATTTTTAATATATAATTTCAAGGTAAAAGTATTTTGTTACAAAAGTTAACAATATCACAAAATGAATATTTTAGAGCATAGAAACAAAACCAGAAACGCTAATTATATAACAATAAATTATAAGTGTGTGTTATGAATTGTAATAAATTTATTCTGATTTTGGCTCAACAGCCTTCATAAATTTGTTAAAGTTATTTAGGACTTGTCTATCATCAAAACCTTTATATATACCGGCAATTTCTAATAAATTTTTAAACAATAGATAATCAGCAGTATTGATTTTATATGCTATATAAATAGAATTCTTTTGAACAATATCCATATTGCATTTTTTTAGAGCTTCAAAAAATGTATTATTAGCATACCTTGATGCTGCAACATGCATATCACCGAACAAATTGTTAGGATCATTCTCAACATAATCATCCAATGCATTATTCACTTCGTCAGCATCAGGTGGGTGGTCGAATTGTCCGAAGGGTTCATTATATGCTTTAAAATAATTTTCATTAAGCCATTGTTTTATGGGCTCACTCTTTTCAACAACCTGTTTCATTGCATCTCTATCAATTTTGTTATAAGCTTCTTTATCAAACTTTTTTAGAATTTCTATATCGCCATTTAGAAATTTTAAAAACATATTAACATCTAAATTCTGTTGAATTGTCGCAGTGCCTAAATAACTACCCTGTTGGCTATAAATATCAGACAAAAATTCTAACATTTCTTTTTTTTCTTCATCATTGTCACAAAATTTTAAACATTTTTCATCCAGTTTTTTATTATGCACAGTCGGTACAGCCGGTTTGGGCTGTTGCGGGAGTGTCATCGCTTTGACAGCTTCTGCGCCATCTTTTGACACTACTTCTGTCTGATTAGGTATACTGGTCTGTTTCGTTGTCTTTACCGGATTAGTTGCTCCTAGCGCAACAGAACCCGCAAGCAAAGCACTCAACGCAACAGTCTTTACAAGGTTACCCGCAGAAGTTATACTTTTGACCATATTATTTTCTCCTATTTAAGCTCTCTTATTATTAATATATTTCTATTGTTTGTTTTCAGCAACTTCATCTTTTTTCTTAGAAAGTTGTGCATACAATCCAAATCCGATATAAGTCAGCAGACCTACACCCAGTATAGCTTCACCCAGCAGGTGTTTATCCGGTCCCTGTTTTTCCGATGTATCAGCTGTCAATTCAACATTCTCTTTTTGAAACGTATCTTTCGGCATACTATTAGCTTTTGCCGCACCGGTTATCATCAATCCGAGTCCCAAAACATACGGGGCAATACGTTTTACGCCATTTCTAAGCGTCGGTTGTGTTCTCTCCGCTACAGGCATAATCTTGTTCGCAATCATATATACTCCTTTATCTATCCTGTTATGTACTACTATATATCTAGCATAATCAAGCGTCTGTGTAAACTCTATATTAATTTATATTAAATTTCGTAAATGTTTCAATATCTAACTAGCAAAAATATTTTTGTTCAAGTTTTTGTATAAACATAATATCAACCAAGGAGTTTTATTAAATGAATTCAATGACCATAATCAACTATGCCAGAAAAGACACCGGTATCAGAGGCTGGTATATGAATAACACTCTGGGAGGCAAATTACTCCTTAAACATGCGCTTCAAAGCAAGTATGGAAAGCAAGTAAAAGCCGTTAAAAATCAGTTCTATCGTCACGAAAGAAAAAAAGGTGATTGTACTGAAACAAGATATCTGGACAAATATTATCAGCCAAAAGCATCAGTACTTAGAAAATACGACAACAACGGCAGCCGGCTCTCACTGGTTTCATACTGTGATGATCCAAAAGATATTCACAGCCGTACCGTTCTACGCAAAGTCGATTACCAAAGACTCGGCAGGCGTGAATCATTATTCACCAGAATGAAATACAATTCCGAAACCGGAAATTGGGATGTAATCTACAAAGACCAAACCATATTTACCAAAAACGATGACAATACTATTTCAGTAACAAAAACAGTTAATGATTATGCAAAACAAACCATAGAAACTGTAAAAAAAGTGTTTAATCTAAAATAACTTGAGCAAATGGAGGGGAGAACCTTGGTTCGATTCCGCCTGTATTCATTCACAAATTTTCCAAAGAAAATATGCCGCGAGGCAAGGACTCCGCTTGCGAACAGAAAAACAGTACTAAATGTACTGTTTTTCGTAGAATCTTTATTTAATCATAAATAATTACGTAAGCAAATGGAGGGGAGAACCTTGGTTCGATTCCGCCTGTATTCATTCACAAATTTTCCAAAGAAAATATGCCGCGAGGCGGAATCGAACCACCGACACGAGGATTTTCAGTCCTCTGCTCTACCGACTGAGCTATCGCGGCATATCTGCTGTGCATTTGCACCTGATATAAATACAATTCTACCTGCTAAATATTATTAATCAAGTTCTATTATAAATCTTGCAAAACAGTCCAATTAATTCTATCTTTGCCAAGAAATTCGTCGCATTCACGAAAATGAATCGGAGCATGCTCTAAAAACTTACCGCCTAAATTAATTTTTACCTGTGACGGGTGATCTGTGTGCAGTATTAACAGCTGTTTATCCGGCACTTTCACTTTTCCGGTTTCATATTCTTCCGTTTTCAAATTAAGCTTTGAGATATTTCGGTATACGATATTCCATGCTTCACCGCCCCACAAAAGCATTACAAGCCTTTTATTTCGGTTGATAAGTTTGGTTATGACAGCATCAATAAATGGTGCCCATGTTGTCATGTGAAAAGCTTTTTCCCTGTTCTGATTTCTCTTATTCTCGTTTGGGGTTAGGGAATTATTAAAAGTGTTTTTATAAGTTAATGCAGTATTTAATAACAGCACGCCTTCTTTTGCCCATTCGGTTAAATCATTATATTTTTTTGCAACGAGGTTTCTCCCGTATACAGAGTCAAGAGCCTTGAAAATATTCCGCAAAGAGCCCGGAGTGGTGGTATTTTTGCTTGAAAATGCCAATCCATGCGCATGTAAAGGATTTGGATAAGGGTCTTGCCCAAGAATAAGCACTTTTACACTATCACATGGAACAAGATCAAGTGCGTTGAAAATGTTATCAAAAACCGGACTTGTTGATTCGTTTATTGCACGTAACAAATCAGGATTCATAAGAAAGCCCTTGACTTCAGAATCAGTAAACCAGCCGTTTTTAATCAGTTTATTAAATAATCGTTCCATTCTTTGCCTTGCTTAAGCCGAAGGCGCAATCCATGCTGTAACGTTACGGCCTTCAATCATAGGTTTTTTCTCAATAACGATTGAATCATTAGCAAGGTCGTTTAAAAATCTTTCAGCAAGCTCCATTGCGAGATGTGAATGCTGCATTTCTCTTCCTCTCAACATTACAACAATTTTAACCTTATTACCTTGCGAAATAAATTTTCGGATATTTTTCAATCTTACTTCATAATCGTGTGTATCAATCTTGTAACGAACTTTTATTTCCTTAATCTCAACTATACGCTGTTTCTTCTTAGCTTCTTTTGCTTTCTTTTCAAGTTCGTACTTATATTTCCCGTAATTTAGTATTTTTGCAACCGGTGGCGCTTGATTAGGACTTATTACAACCAAATCCAAGTCTGCCTCCTCTGCCATCTTTAATGCTTTGGAAGTTGCTACAATACCATAATTTTCACCATTAGCATCAATTAATCTTACTTCTTTTGCCCTAATTTTTTCGTTTACGAGGGCTACATCTTTGCCGGAACTTTTTGCGGCACTTCTTTCTTCGTTAGCTATGATTCGTCTCCTTTTATTAATACATAATTAATAATACCATGCTAATTGCAATTTTCAAGAGGGTTTGAAGTGCTTGAAGAATTAATTACCAATATTTTCAGTATAATCGGAATTTAAAGCCAGCCATGTATATGATTCTTTCTCCGGGACAGGCACTTCAGTCACAAATGTCCCGCCGTAACGTCCTCGCATAAATGTTAAATAGCCTTCCTCAGATAAATTATCGAGTGCTTTCTTAATAGTTTTTTCACTCGAAGAATATGTTTTTGCCAGTTCTTTTATCGGAGGAATTTTATCACCTACCGAACAATTCGACATCAAATATTCTCTTATCATTTTTTCTATTTTCACATAATTATACGCTTCTTGATTTGAATTACCTGTTATACTCATAACAGTAGTACCGTACTGTCCTCGTCTTGTATAAACAACGCCCTCTTTTGCCAAAAGTTTTACCGCATCATGAACAGTTTTTAAGCTTATTTTAAATTTTTGCGAAAGAGCTTTATTCGAAGGAATCTTTTCTCCCGGTTTAAGATTCTCAATAATATATTTTTTTATCGAAACAGATACTTTATCTACTAATGTTTCCGCAACTATATTACTTGTTCTGAATGAACGCCCTGTCATAACAAATGAATTTTTATCCTTTTTAAGAACTCCCTGCATTATAAGATTCATTATTGCAGCACGAACAGTTGCTGTTGATACACCTATTTTCTGTGAAATTTCTCTTGTTGGGGGAATTGCTTGACCGGGCTGAATATGATTATTTTTTAAATATTTTTTTATTTCTTCTGTCACCATATCCTTTTTGGAAGTAAGTTTTTCAATCCGCTTGCCGGTTCTGTTTTTTACGAATGAACCCAACTTTTGTTTAGATTCAATGTATCCCGCATCCTCAACTAATCTAAAAACATTTTGCATTGTGCCAAGACTGACACCAATATGACATGCCAAATCTGACTTGGGCGGTAGTAAATCTCCTGGATTAATTTTTTTACTGCTTAAAGACATTACTATCCAGGATATAATCCACTTAGACAGCTTATCGGCTTTATTTTCACCCGGTTCAAAGCTATGAACATGCGGCGTCATTTCAGACAGATGGATTTTTCGCAATACAATACTCCGTTTATTGATACAGCTAAATTATACCTGAAAGTATAAAAACATTCAAGAGGTATAAGAAAGTATTAAAATAAAACAATGATGAAATTTATTTGAGCTTGCGAGTGTAAGTTACAAATCCACCAAACTTGCCATCATAAGAGACTTCGCCTTTTAATGAATTTTTATTGTCAAAGTTGTATTGGGCACCAGCCTTTACCTTAATATATGGTTTTAACTTTGGAGTGTATGTAATTGTACTGTTATATTTTGACATTATGTCAATTTGAGTATCCCCCCCCAAATTATTTGTGACATAATAACCTGGTTTTTCAAAACCGTATTCAGGAACTCTGATATCATCGGTAGTGAACATGGTGTGAATAGATGAATAATTATCCCAATGAACATGATTTTGAATCATTTGATAATGATTGTTAGGAAAATCACAAGCATCTTTATTATCATAATTAGTATGTACATCTGTTAATGAATCTACATTATCTACTATAGCTGTTATTATAGAGCCTTTGTATCCTCCCTCAATTCCAATATTTATTTCGAATTTATCTATTGGTTTATAGCAAATATTGGTTCCTCCATATAATTTCATTGAATTTTTATTAATGGCGCTCGTATTAGACGAAATCATTGAATAAATTTCATCTATAGTATATTCATGGTGAAAGTTATATTCATATTCAAGAATGTTGTCGTTAACATAATATTCAAATCGCTTGTCATATAAAGGCACCTCTTCGGTACTAGTATTTTTGTTTGTTAAAGAATAATTTAAGCCAATACCAAATTTGTTTTTTAAAGTCCATTTATCATTTGTAATAGGATTTGTTTGAGAAATATTAATATCGGCAGTAATAATATTACCGACACCGGCTGATACATTTAATTCCGTTCCAAGATTGTTAAGAGGGAAATTCCCTTCTAATCCGACTGCAAAACCGTTTACATCGTTAATAGCTTGCCCCCTCACAAATAGATTCAAATTCGATTCAAGATAATAATTTGGTTTTGTATATAAGGGGCCGTCATAAAAAGGAAGCTTTTTGCCCAAAACAAGTGGGCTACGGTTATAAAGCTTTGGCGAATTTCCAAGTAAATAGCTCAATTCAGCTTTAAATGTTGGAGTAAACTGTTTATTTGAATATTGAATTCCTGCTTCACCACCCAATTGAAATTTTCCCGCTCTGTAATTTACACTGCCGTTAAAAACCCCATACAAGCTTGATTCTAATCCTAAACTGTTTTCAAATCCGCCAATATTAACAGAATGTGCCAACCTAATAGACTCTTTTGTCTGTAAGTTTGGTCTACCTGGAATGTAAACATCGTTATTACCATTTAATGTTACATGAGCATCATCATTACTATTTGCAGATAGTAAATCTGCATCCGTTTTTACTATAACATTCGGATTATATTTTGAATTAACCGAAAAATTGCTTTTTACTCCAACCTCACCGCTTATACTAATATCTAAATTTCCTCTATCGTTTGTATAAGTTAGCTCTCCTCCAATTGCTGTTTTAAAATTTGAGGCATATAAGTCTGTATTTATATTTGCGGCGACATCTGCGTTAATATTATAATTCTGCTCTAAATATGTTTTGTGATAAATAGTATTGAAGTTATATCCTTCAAGTGTTGTTTCGTAACCAGACTCAGAAAGCGCCGTCTGATAACCATCTGTAATAACAACCTCAGCCGGGCATTCTGATACAATAGAATTTTGTGCATATACACCTTTTTCAAAACTTGAGGAGTTGTTGATTGTAACTCTCTTTTTATCAGTAAAAGATATAGCACCTTCAGTTCTTGCATAACCTTTAAATGAGAAATTATCATTTTGCCATATATTGTAAGAATATTTAGCGCCGGCAGCTGCTATATTACCTACTCCTCCATATACCTCCAGCCTGCTGTTTTTCAACGGCACATCACCTCTTAATCCTATAAATCCGCCATTTACGCCATTTTTCTCATATTGACCGCCGGTAAATAACTGCAATTCCGAACCTCGCTCAGATTTAAACGGACTTAATTTAGTTCTTTTTAAACCCGGGATTATTCTGCCATTACGTTTTCCAAAATCTAAGTTATTGTCAGCTTTTAAGTATTCGCTCATTAAGTTCTCTCTTTTTAAATACTCTATATTATATATAAAGTATTTAAATAAGAAATAATTGCCTTTTTGAGAATTGGATATTAAGATTTGTAAACTTAACCAACGATTGCTTTATAAATTATTGAAGAGGCTTTAACGATAAAATCTTTACCCTGAGGAGAGTTAAAAGGTCTTTGAGCAAGAATTACGACAATATATTTTTTACCATTTGGAGCAAATACTATTCCAGCATCACCGAGCATTGTTCCAATATCACCGGTTTTATGTATAAAGAGTGCGCCCTCACCCAATCCGGCTTGTATTAGTCTGTTATTTTTAACATGGCTCATATAATCTATTATATATTCTCTGGAATTGACATTTAGGAAGCCCGGATTATCCAAATTGTATAATATTTTTGCCAAATCTGATGCGGTAGTTTTATTCGTTCCCTGCAAATCCGGAAGCCATGTTCTCACATATGTAGTTGATATTCCCCAATCTCTTAGTCCGGCATTAACATCTTCCATTCCGCCCATCTTAGACATAATCATATTTGTAGAAGTATTATCGGAATCTTGAATCATAATTTTTGCGAGATAATCCATAGAATACATTTTACCCGCAGGGGAATATTGCAAATCCCCTGAACCGGTGGAACGATATTCTTCAATGAATTTCATTTCATCATAGATTGTAAATTGATTAGCCTCAATCGATTTAAACATTCTCACCAGCACGGGAATTTTTATAATACTTGCGGCCGGGAAAAGTCTGTCGGCATTGATATCAACATACTTCCCGTTTTCATATTCCCAAACATATATTCCGGGAGTAATCGCCGGATATTGCTTGGCTAGTGTCATAAGCTGATTCTTTAACTCTGTAAATTCTCCAGTATGGTACATGGTTGTCACTTCGCTATGAGTTTTGTTTATAGTCGGGATTAAAAGAAGCTGATTGTTAAAAATTCCGTTATTTATATATTTTTGAGTTGGCAACGCAATACTGCGTAAGTTTATTTGAGAGTTGTAAGCAGGATTTTCATTTACAACATTGTTAACATAACCCGTTGAGGTATTAAGAGAGAAGGGATGTACAATTTGTTTTATAAGGTTATTAAAGCAAGTAGGATATACATATATTCCAAATGAAAATAAAAAAGCGAGAGTTACAATGAGGTTAAAAATACGAGCAATAACTGACTGTTTCTTCTTTTTAATCTGTTTGTGCTTAATTTTTTGTATCCTGACAGTTTTTTGACGTGCAGGAACTGCATATAAATCATTTCTTCTCTGTACTTGCTGATTGTATGCGTACAATATAAACTCTCCTAATCCTTACTATAAAATAGTATCATCCCACTAATATTTTCGAATCCCTTAAATAGAGGAAATGTTTAGAATACCACCTCAAAAATATATTATAAAAATGTTTAAAAATTTAATTTTCTAAAAATTATCAACAGTGCATGCTGTTTTTGCAATACAAAAGCTATTTTATTTCTAATAGTATTAATTCGAAAAACGGAGAATATTTATGAAAATAAAAATATTACTGGTTGAAGACCAAAAGCTAATGAGAATTGGAATAAAGTCATTATTTGACGAATATCCTGAAATGGAAATCATAGGAGAAGCTTCCGACGGTAAAGAAGCAGTAGAAAAAGCCAAACTTATTAAGCCGGATATTATCCTTATGGATATAGGGTTGCCTGATTTTTCCGGTATAGATGCAACCAAACAAATTTTGGAACACAATAACAATGTAAAAATAATTGCCCTGACATCACACATAACGGAGGAAGAAGTAACTTCATCCCTACAAGCCGGAGTAAGCGCCTATGTCATAAAAGACATTTCGACAGATTTTTTAATGAATATTATAAAAATGATAAAGGAAGGTGCAATGTGGCTTGACCCCCAAGTAGTGCCATTTATACGAGACAAAAATTGTGCCGTAATTCCTTCCAGGCAGTTGTCAAGAAGCGTATTTCGTGAACGGCATTCAAACCTAACACAAAGAGAATACGAAGTGTTAAAACTAATTGTCGACGGGCAATCAAACAGTGACATAGCAAAAACGCTAACAATAAGCGAACACACGGCAAAAGCTCATGTATGCAATATAATACAAAAGCTAGTTGTTGATGATAGGACTCAAGCTGCAGTAAAAGCTTTAAAAGAAGGGTTAGTCTAATTCTTCTTCCGCATTATCATCACTTTCATGTGACTTAAAACTCATTAAAAAAACCTGACCTTCTTCTATATACATCTCTTTACCTTTGTTAATATACGACAAAGGAGTGCTTTCATACACCGACACAGCCGCCGATTTAGCACGATTACCCTGCTCGTTTTTAACAGCACCTTCTACCAATGCGATTCCTGGGCCTATGGTACTGCTTATAAAGTGATTACCGGCAGCAATTGCCCCTTTTTCCAACACTTGACCAGGCTTAACATCTCCCAGTGCATTGTATTTCCCAACAATATCTTTATCTACAGAATAAGTCTTTTCTGTTTCGATATCATAAAAACTTACCGGAATAAACTTAAATGAAGCATCACGTTTTAATCTTTTGGGTGGCATTACATCAGTAATTTTGCCCGTAATAATTGAACCCTCATGAACAGAATATCCGTTTTGTGTTACAAAAGGTTCCATAACCTTAACGGACCAACTCTGCGGCGGATTCGCAGTAGACAACTTAGACATAGCCATAACTTTCACATTTTTTGCCAATGCAGAAGTTGTACTTAACAACAATGCAATATTTAATAATACAACAAATTTTTTCATACAGATATTATAACACAATTAGATAATGTGATATAATCAAAATATTCCGGAGGAAATTTTATGAGTAAAAAAAGAGCTGTAATTATTGTAATTGATTCAATGGGTTGTGGGGCAATGCCTGATTGTGCCGAATTTGGAGACACAGACAAATGTAACACATTAAGAAATGTTTGCAAATTCAATAAAGGTTTAGATTTACCGGTTATGGAAGCTATGGGTTTAGGAAATATCCAGGATTTCATGGGAATTAACCCTACAAAAACTCCAATTGCACAGTACGGAACTTTACAGGAAAAATCTAAGGGTAAAGATACAACAACAGGACACTGGGAAATTGCAGGTCTGGTAAGCAGTAAGCCATTTGCGACTTTTCCGAACGGATTTCCTAAAGAACTTATTGACCGCTTTATTGAAGAAACGAAATGTGGCGGAATTCTTGCAAATATTCCTGCAAGCGGAACTGCAATTATTGAAAAATTAAATGATGAACATCACAAAACAAAATTTCCGATTGTGTATACATCTGCTGACAGCGTTTTTCAGATAGCACTGGATACCGATATAATTCCGTTGGAAACGCTATACGAATGGTGTAAAATAGCTCGTAAATTGCTGGATGAAGGCAGCTATAATGTTGCCAGGGTAATTGCACGTCCTTATAAAGTAATTGACGGAAAACCAACAAGAATTTCGAAAGACAGAAGAGATTATTCAATGGAACCGCCACAAGATACTATTCTTGATAAGCTAAAAGCATCCGGATCAAAGGTAATCGGAATAGGAAAAATTGAAGATATTTTTTCAAAAAAAGGAATTACACATGCTATTCACACAGGCTCAAACAAAGAAGGGCTTGAACTTACAATAAAGGCCCTTAATGGCACACTTTCACTCGATGAAATTCAATATCCAGATATTAAAATCACTGACAATCAGAGAGAGATAATATTTACAAACCTTGTAGATACAGATATGCTATTCGGACATAGAAACGATGCAGCGGGTTACGGGAAAGCAATTGAGGAAGTTGATGACTATCTTGAAGAAATATTACCTTTAATAAATGAAAATGATTTACTAATTATAACTGCTGACCATGGATGTGATCCTACAGTAGAAGGCACTGATCATACAAGGGAATATGTACCTGTTTTGTATTATTCAAAAGGAATAGAACCAAAAGATCTGGGACTAACACTAGGGTTTGATTCAATAGCCGAAAGAGTTTTCGAGTGGCTATTTTAATTTTTAAATTTAGTTGTATAATGTTAAAGTAGTTTCCCTTTAGGGAATTGTTTATATATTAATGTAAAGGAGAAAAAAAATGGACGTAAAAATTAATGATTCTTGCATAGGCTGCGGCGCTTGTGAATCCATTTGCGATGCTGTTTTTGCAGTTGACGGTATGGCATCTGTAAAAGAAGCCGGTATTTCAGGTAATGAAGATTGCGTTAAGGAAGCTGCTGACGCTTGCCCTGTTGGCGCAATTGAAGTTGCATAAGAAACATAATTTGATATTAAATAAAAGGCAGAGATATAATATCTCTGCTTTTTGTATTTAAATGGCTTTAGTATTAACGCAATGTAACAATTTGTCAAAAGCCCAAATGAATGATACGATGTGGAAGGTATGGAGGAGAGAAGTATGAGTGATTTTAATATAATTAAATTTCTTAGAAGTGCCGTCGCATCAAATGCATCAGATGAACATTTAAAAGTCGGATATCCGCCTTATATAAGAAAAAATGGTACAATTAAAAAAATATCAATGGAACCTCTCACAAGGGAAGATTTGGATGCTGCCATTGTAGAAATAGCTCCAAGTGCTATTAAAAATACAATCCTTACTAAAACAGATTTGGACTTTATGTTTGAAATAAAAGATTGCTCTAGGTTCAGAGTTAATTATAACAGACAAGTCGGTCAGCCGGCTCTTGTGCTAAGAAACATACCCTACGGTATTCAAAATTTTTCATCCCTTGAACTTCCAAGTATGTTAGATTCAATTACCCAATACCAGAATGGAATTGTACTTGTGACAGGTCCTACCGGCAGCGGTAAATCTACCACACTGGCTTCTTTGATTAACCAGATATCACTTCATTCCGAAAAACATATAATTACAATTGAAGATCCTATTGAGTATGTATTCAGAAGTACGAAGAGTATAGTATCGCAAAGACAGGTTGGAGTTGATACAGAATCATTTTCTGCCGGTATTAAATATGCATTAAGGCAAGATCCTGATGTAATATTTATAGGTGAAATTCGTGATAAGGAAACCATGTCAGCTGCGCTTAAAGCTGCAGAAACCGGGCACTTAGTGCTTTCGACTCTACATACTAATGATGCTGTTCAGACAATAAACCGTGTAATTAATATGTTTGAAGAGTCAAACAGGTTTTTGGTCAGAAAACAACTTGCCGAAACTTTGCGCACAACAATAGCGCAAAAACTTGTATATTCATCAAAAGACGACAAACGCTATCCCGTTTGTGAAATCATGGTCGTAACTTCCACCATTAAAGATTATATAAGCAAAGACCAGACTGATGAGATATACGAACTTATGGCATCAAATAACATTGACGACATGATATCCATGAATAATTCACTTGCTAAACTGGTTGCACTCGGTAAACTTTCCGAAGAAGAAGCCCTTGAAGCTTCAAATGATGTAAATGAACTGGAGAAAATGTTTAGAGGAGTTTATCAGGGTACAAAGAACTACTATGAATAATTACGTTACAGATGCCATAAATCTTAAATCATATAATTTAAATGATGCCGACAAAATAATATTGATGTATTCAAAAGAGAACGGACTTATCAAGGGTGTTGCGAAAGGTATAAAAAGACCTAAAAGCAAGCTCGGAGCGAGAATGGATTTACTTGCTGCAAATACACTTCAGCTTTTAAAAGGGCGCTCAATGGACACAATTATACAGGCACAAACGCTTAACAACTTTAAAAAATCCCGAGAAGATATTGATAAAATTATTTATTCTTCTTACGTTTCCGAACTGGTAGTAAACTTTGGTGAGGGTTCAGAAAATGCTTCCAAGGAAATTTATGAGCTTTTATATAAAGCTCTGAGCAGAATTGCGGATTCGGAAAATAAAAAAGATGCACTCATTGCAGTAATTAAATTCCAGCTAAAAATTCTTTTGATAATGGGATTTTGCGTAGAGTTGGATACCTGTCTTTGCTGTGGCGAAAGAGTTTTGGATGAAGAAATGTACTTCTCTTCAAAGATGGGCGGAATTATTTGTAAAGATTGCAACGAACCTCTTGGTGTGTCTTTGAAAATGCATAACAAAATAAGAGATTTTTTACAGGCAATGCTTCAATTTGATTTTGAATATGTAAGTGATTATGACAGAAAAGCGACAGAAAAAGTATGTCAGGTTTGTTTTAACCTGTTAGACGAATACATACGAGTTCATACTAACAAAAAGCAAAAATCTGTTAAAGTTTTACAGGAGCTTACTTTATGAAACAAATAAGAATTGCCCATTTATACCCGAATCTTCTAAATATATACGGCGACAAAGGAAATATTATTACGCTTACAAAGCGTTGCGAATGGCGCAATATCGAAATAGTTATTGATAACATAAATATCGGAGACAACATAAGCGAACATGATATTTATTTTATGGGCGGAGGACAAGATGTCCAACAGATTGAAGTCGCAAAAGAAATCCAAAAACATAAAGATTTTTTAACAAGAGAACGTGACCGCGGTGCGGTTTTTCTTGGCATTTGTGGTGGTTATCAATTGATGGGACATTATTACCAGCCGCATAAAGGTGACCGACTTGAAGGACTGAGTTTGCTGGATGCATACACTGTTGCCGGCAATAAGCGTTTTATAGGTAATGTTACCGTAGATTGGAATATCGAAACACTTGTCGGATTTGAAAATCACAGCGGATTAACATATCTCCAAGGGGATACCATTCCGATTGGTACAGTTGTTACAGGAAATGGCAACAACGGCGAAGACAAAACCGAAGGAGCTCGATATAAAAATGTTTTCGGCACATATTTGCACGGTTCATTTTTACCCAAAAATCCAATCTTTGCAGACTATCTACTCGAACTTGCTTTAGGAGAAAAACTCCCGACATTAAACGACTCTATCGAGCAAAAAGCGCATGATTCTTTAGTGAATATGAAATACTAAATTAATTATTCATCCAGAGATTGATATCCAGACTTATGAGATTTTAACAAAACTCCGCGTTTTGAAGTCTGAATAAATTCAATCATTTTTTCTATATATTCATTCATAGGTATTTCCGCTTTAATTTTTTCGATTGCTTGAGAAGTATTGTATTCTTCAGAAATCAACAACTTAAAAGCCTCATTAGTTGCTGTTCTTATTTCTTGAGGAACACCCCTGCGTTTCATTGCAATTACATTAAGGCCTCTGGGAACAGGCGGCCTTCCTTCCCCTTTAGAATAAGGGAGGATATCCTGCCTTGAAGCCGAAAAGCCACTGATGATAGCCATATCACCAATTCTTATATTTTGGTGGAATACACTCATTCCGCCCACGAAGGCACCAAATCCGACATGAACATGCCCGCCCAACGTTACTAGATTAGCAAGAATAACCTGGTCAGCAAGAACGCAATTGTGTGCGATATGCGAACCAACCATTAACAAACATTTATTGCCAATTCTTGTTGTATAATCACCGCAAGCAGCACCTCTGTGTATCGTAACATTTTCCTTAATAATTGTTTCATTACCTATAACAACTTTTGTAGGTTCACCTTTATACCCTAAATCTTGAGGTTCCGAGCCTATTGTCGAGAATGGTGAAATTGTACAATTCTCTCCGATTTCTGCATACTCAATATACGCATTAGCTATAATTCTCGTTCCATTACCGATTTTAACATTTTCACCAATAACTACATTTGGTCCGATAATGACACCTTCACCTATTTCAGCAGATGGGTGAATAACTGCTGACGGATGTATATTAGCTTTTTCCAACACCATATTAGACATATTACCCTCCATATATTAATATCTCACAGTTTTAGTATATTATAAATTTATTAAGATTTTTCGAATCCTTATATATTCTTAATATGGAGGTCATGCTTTTATTATTTTTCTGAAATATACCCAAAATTTTTGAGGATTCTATCTTTTTTTCGCCAATCTTTTTCGACTTTTACTTCAAGCGATAAAAACACCTTTTTCTCGGTAATTTGTTCAAGTTCAAGACGAGCTTCCGTCCCTATTTTTTTGAGTAAAGCACCGCCTTTTCCGATTAATATTCCTTTTTGACTTTTCTGTTCGCAGTATATTGTAGCATAAATTCGGTCAATATCTTCATTTTCTTCATACTTATCAATTGTAATGGCAACTGAATGCGGAATTTCATCAGAAGTATTGATGAGGATTTTTTCCCTGACGATTTCTTCGGAAATATCACGCATATTTTCTTCTGTTACGATATCTTCCGGATATAACAACTCCCCTTCAGGCAATTTACGGTAAATGTTATCCAAAAGTGTATCTTTATTTCTTCCGGTTTTTGCTGAAATTCTTACAACAGGCAGATTTTTATCGAACAAAAGTTTATATGTCATAAGATTTTCTTCTGTTTTTTGCTGATTTTTAAGCTTATCTACTTTATTCATTACAATGATAATAGGCGCTTTGGCTGTTTTAAGCAGATTTTCTGCTATCCACTTATCACCTTTCCCAGCCGGTTCAGAACCGTCTGCAAGAAAAAGTATCAAGTCGGTATCCGGGATAGCAAATTTTGCCTCATCCATAAGGAATTCTCCAAGTTTATTTAACGGCCTATGAACTCCGGGAGTATCAACAAAAACGATTTGGCCTCGTTTTTCCGTATAAATACCTTTAATACGTTTTCTGGTTGTTTGAGCCTTGTCAGTTGTTATGGCAACCTTTTGCCCTAGAATAAGATTTAAGAGTGTCGATTTTCCGACATTAGGTCTTCCTATTATAGTTACAAATCCACTTTTCATACTTTAAGTTTACCACGAAGATTACTCAAGTGTAATTGCAAAATTACCATTTGTAAATCGAACATAGAGCCTTAATGTTTCGCTATGATAAGCTGACGGAGGCGGATTAAATGAAGGTACAGCCAAGATAGCATTGTACACCGAATTATTTAGGGTAATATTTGATGACTGCTTTTCAAAGGATCTGTTAATCAATTTCCCTGATGAATCAAGCTTAAATGCAACCGTACAATTTCCATCACCTATTACCTTGGTAAAATCTATCTTACGTCCAATGGCGTTTCTAAGGTTAATTTTATAATTCGCTAATTCTTGTTTCGCAAGAGCATTTTTTTTCGCATTTTCTGCTGCCGCTAAGGCTTCCGCTTTCTGCTTAGCTTCTTTTGCAGCTTTTTCCGCATCTGCAGCTTTCTTGACTGCATCCTCAGCGGTACTTTTTGAAGGCTGTGATTTATTTATTGTTGTAGCAGCTGAAACAGGTTTCTGCGTAGTTTGTGACGTTTTTACAGTTGTCTTAACATTATTATTTTTTGTTGCTGTATTTGTTTGTTTTGGCTTGACGTTAGTCTGTGCCGGTTTGACTGTTGTTATCGGCTTAACTGTCTTTACAGGTACGACTGCCGTGGTTACCTTTGCAGGTTCAGCCATATCCGTAATGACAGGATTTTTCCATATTTTATCAATTGAAGGAATCGGCTTTTCATTAACAATTTGCGCTGGCGTTTCCTCCACTGCTACTGTATTTTTAACAGGATTCCAAAAGAACAATATTAGTAAAGATAAAATCACACACACTACAAAAAAAACAAAAGCATAAGGACTGAACGGAAAATATTTTTTTTCCGTCTTAATTATATCTTCAATCGATTGATTCAGTTGAGATTGTGAAATATCACCCTTTACAACCTCGGATTCCTGTGGTTTTGAAACAGTTTCTTCGATTCTGACACTCTCAACTTTCTGTGGTACAACAATTACAAATTCATTATTCCCGCAATCACAATATTCAGGCTTTGACTCAAATTCCAGTCCGCATTCCGTGCATTTATACATTATTTTTTCCCTGTTAATACCATCTAATTATAGTATAACATTAACAAATATCGAAATTTATTTTTAGCAAATTATATAAAAATTCAAAAAATCAAAAAAATTTGTAAACTTTTGTAACATTTTTTTAAAAGTTGCGCAATTCTATAATAAATATATACTTTATATATATAATAAGACGTTATAAGAGGATACAAATATGGTAAAACATTACTTAAAAACTTATTTCGCAAGTGATTTCTACGTACCTAGCTTTGGAGCGAATACGCACAGGCCACATAAGGGACCTTCGTATATTAAATTTGATGACAACGACTGTTGCCATCATCATAGACACTGCTGCAGCGATAATGGTTCTTTCTGGAATGGTTTTGCACACGGACTCGGTAACGGCCTTGTCGGAATGCTAGGTATGTGGGCCAGCAATATGTTTATGTCATCATTTGGCAATTGGTTTGGTTGCGGAATGCCATTCTACAGCTACGGATATAACGATTCATATAATTTCGGCAGTTGGTTCGGCTTCGGAGGACAGTCAAATAACAATACAACCGGCACTACTGGTACTACCGGAAAAACTGGAACAACTGGTTCGACAGGGACTACCGGAACAACTAGCTCGACTAGAAGTACCGGAACTACTGGATCAGGTAATAACAATGGTACCACAACTAATAAAGACACTGAAAAAGCAGCAAACTTGTCCAAGAGATTAGTAATATATGAACGTAAAAATCCATTAGATGATGCAGATAAAGATGCACTGAAACAGTTATATTCTGAAATAAAAAAACTTAGTAACAATCCAATAGATGATATCGAAAAGGATAATGATAAATTAATTTACGTTGGTTTAATGCATCATTTTAAAGCATTCTTCGATGTGGATGAAAATAGTGATGGAGATCCTGTTGATATTAGACCTAAAGCACATTTGGCAACCACCGGAGAAGAAGATCTTGGAAATTATTATACCATATTGAGTTTAAGTAAAGCAAACTTAAATATAGCATTTGGCCATACCCAATATAAGAATTCAAAAGACCCTTGGATAATTGGCACACCATATGATATACAACAAGACGCAAACGGCAAACTTATATCCTACAAGATAGATTGTTCAACATTTACAGGCTCCAGCCAGAGAGACAAATATATAGTTGAACCTCAATCTGGTGATAATTGGAGTGATGTTAAAATAACGAAACTTGATTCCAATGGTCAAAAAACAAGTCAAGAAATTAAGTATAGTTATGATAATAACAACAGAATCTACGAGCGAACAGATAATGTTAACGTATTTAAACCACAATAAATAATAAAACTAAAAGGCGAGTGAATTATTTCACCCGCTTTTTTATTAATGCCTTATGTTTGTATTTAACTTTTTTAAATTTGGTTATATTTAGAAAATGTTATATTAATTTACAATTTCTGCATTTATAATTATAATATATAAGTGTAAGCACAACTTAGGAGAGAGTATGAGCGAGATTTGCAGTAATTGGACACAGTGGCTTAAGGAAACTCGGTTTGCAGGGCAAACGCCGGAAATGATTGAGCAAACGACAAAATGGCTTGAAGCTGTCAGGGATGTAGTTTTGGTTTTTGCAGAAATTCAACCTTATGAAACGGTGCTTGATATTGGTACCGGTACCGGTCTTTTGGCATTTAAAGCGTTAGAAATACAAGATTGTAAAGGGAAAGTAATTTTTTCAGATAAATTTCAGGATTGCCTGAATGATTGCCAGAGAATTCTTGATAAATCCTGTGTGACGGAAGGATATCAAATGCTTTTGTGTCCTTGTGAACATATTGCACTTCCTGACAGCACGGTACACAAGGCTCTAATGCGTTCGGTTCTTGTTCATATAGTCAACAAACAACCTGCAATAAGTGAAATTTACAGAGTTTTAAAACCGGGCGGAAAATTTTGCGCATTTGAACCCATAATACGCTCAAATACTCGTTACTGGGAGATTCTCGATCCTGCTTGTATTGATAAATACGAAGATTTTAAGCGTGTTGAAAATGAAATCATGGAAAATCCTTTGGATTCTCTGTGCAACTTTGATCAGAATACATTGAAAACAAATCTACAAATCGCAGGTTTTTCAGTTCCCGAAGTAAAATTGCAAGAAGTAAAATCCAACTATGTAGTACAGGAAGGCATGGTAGACCAATGGTTTAACAATCCGCCTTCACCAGGACAGCCTACTACGAAGGAAAGATTCCTCAAATACTTTGATGAAGCGACAGTTAACAAATACATGCAGGATGTTCAAAGCTATTTAACAGGACGCGAAATTAGTTTAAAAACGAATGCTGTATTTATTAATGCAACAAAGTAATTAAAGAAGGTTAAAAATGGAAAAACAGACAGCAATTATTATTCCGGCAAGATACGGGTCTTCAAGATTAGAAGGTAAGCCTTTATTGGAAGCCGCAGGAAAACCGATAATTCAATGGGTTTGGGAAAAAGGAAGTAAATGTAAAGGAATCGATAGGGTTATTGTAGCCACTGATGATGAGCGAATATACAATGCTTGCAAAAAGTTTGGTGCCGAAGTTGAAATGACATCAACTAATCACAAAAGTGGAAGTGACAGAATAGCCGAAGTGGCAGAAAGACACCCCGAAATATCCTATATAATAAACCTTCAAGGCGATGAGCCTTTGATTGAACAATCTAATATTGAACTTGTACGAAAAGGGGTCGTTGAAGATGAATATGCAGATATTTCTACGCTTGTAAGGGAAATCAAAGAAGATGATGAAATAAATAATCCTAATCTTGTAAAATGTGTTTTTGATTTAAATGGTTATGCAATGTACTTTTCACGTTCAAAGATTCCGTTTGAACGGGGGGTAAATAAGGGAAGCTGGAAGTTTTACGGCCACTTAGGAATTTATGGTTATAAAAAAGAGGCATTATTTAAAATGACAAAGCTCGCACAAGCACCTTGCGAAATGGCAGAAAGCCTTGAACAATTGAGAGCATTGCAGAACGGAATGAAAATAAGGGTTGCTATCGTGGAAAATATTCCTGTCGGAATTGACACGATAGAGGATTTTAATAAATTCAAGGCGATGGTTGAAAACTAATTGCTTTAAAAAGGGTTTAACAGTGAATATAAAAACAGAAATAACAAAATTACACTATGATAACCACCCTCGTGGAAGGTTGTTTATTTTTCTGAAAATTTGTTCATTGTTTTATTCTTTCGGAAGTTGTTTAAAGAACTTTTTATACAATAGAAGTTTAATAAATCCTAAAAATGTCGATTCCTACGTAATATCAGTAGGGAATCTTACAACAGGAGGTGTCGGGAAAACACCGGTTGTGGCTGAAATCGCCAAATATCTTGTAGAACAAGGTGAGAAGGTCGCAATAGTATCCAGAGGTTATGGTGGAAAGCTAAATAACAAAAAAGTAAATGTTATATCTGATGGTATAAATCTATATTACAATGCTGAACTTGCAGGTGATGAACCATACTGGCTCGCTGTAAATTTAAACATGTGCGCAGTCATAACTTCTTGTGACAGGTATAAGGCATGTAGATATGCAATCCATAACTTTGGAGCAACAAAAATTATTCTTGATGACGGTTTTCAGCACAGAAAGCTTTATCGAGATTTGGATATAGTTCTTATTGATTCCGAAAAAAAATTCGGGAATAATTCTCAACTACCTGCCGGTCCGTTGCGTGAAAGTAAAAATAGTTTAGACAGAGCTGATAAAATCGTTATAATAAGCAAGAATACTAATCACAGTAATGCAGAAGATTTCAAAAAAGAAATTGGTAATAAAACCGGCAAAGAAGTTTATCTGTGCAAAGTTGAACCTGATTATGTGTACAATATTGTGACCGGAGAACATCTTAATAATGGAACTGAAATTACGGCATTATCCGGGATAGGACAGCCTGAACAATTTTATAATTTCCTAACGGATTGTTATATAATAAAAGACAAAGTTACATTTGATGACCATCATCAGTATGTTTCAGATGATATTAAAGATATAAAAGGAATAATTGTAACAACTGAAAAGGATGCTGTAAAACTTGCGCCTTTGGGGTATACTAACATATATGCTTTAAAACTGAAAACTGAAATTGGAGTAAAAGAACTTTTAGAATATAAAATTTAGGAGATTTTTGTATGACTGTAGATGATACTTTAGTTATGATTTTAGCAGGCGGTGAAGGGAAAAGACTGCACCCTCTTACTAAAGACAGAGCAAAACCGGCAGTTCCGTTTGGAGGACGATATCGAATTATAGATTTTGTGCTTAATAATTTTATCAATTCAGGCTTTTTTAAGATAAAAGTTTTAACACAATATAAATCGGATTCCCTAAATAAACACATTACACACGGTTGGACGTTATCTCCTTTTTTAAATCAGTATGTAGATTTGGTACCGGCACAAATGAGAACAGGCGGTAGCTGGTATAAAGGGACGGCTGATGCAGTTTATCAGAACGTTTTTCATATTCATGATGAGAATCCGAATTATGTTTGCGTATTTGGCGGTGACCATATTTATAAAATGGATGTTTGGCAAATGCTCAAATTTCATAAGACTCAAACTGCAGATTTAACAATATCTGCGATTCCGATTCCGGTCGAAGAGGCTTCCGAATTCGGAATAATGGAAGTTGATGAAAATTGGAAACTTACCGGATTTATTGAGAAACCAAAAACTCCACCCAAAACGATTCCCGGCAATCCCAAAATGTGCCTGGCTTCAATGGGCAATTATATATTTAATAAAGATGTTCTTGTAGATGCGCTGGAAAGAGATTCAAAGATAGAAAAATCCAACCATGATTTCGGAAAGAATGTTATTCCAATGCTTTTAGACGAGGGTAAAAGAGTTTTTGTATACAACTTTGAACTTAATCATTTTGCAGGAATGACAGAAAAAGAAAAAGGCTACTGGAGAGATGTAGGAAGTATTGACGCATACTGGCAGGCAAATATGGACTTGCTTGAATATGAGCCTGAACTGAATTTGTATTCAAAAGATTGGCCGTTAAGAACTTTCAGTTACAACTATCCTCCTGTAAAATTTATTTGGCAGGAAGGCGACAGAGTTGGTATGGCAACAAATTCCATGGTGTCGGAAGGGTGTATTGTTTCAGGCGGAACGATTTCTCACTGTGTACTATCACCTGAAGTTAAGATTAACAGTTTTTCACAGGTTACTGACAGTATACTTATGGAAAATGTTAATGTTGGAAGATACTCTGTAATTAGAAAAGCAATTATTGATAAGAATGTAATTATACCTCCTTACACATACATAGGTGTATCTAGAGAAGACGATATCAAACGAGGTTTTTATGTATCTGAAGGAGGAGTTACTGTAGTACCTAAAGGCGCAAGGCTATGATAAAATTCATAGCCACGGACATTGATGGTACGATTTTAATTCCGGAAGGCAAATTTACATCACCGGTCAAGAAATGTATTCAAAAGCTTGATGAAGATGGCGTAAAGGTTGTTCTTGTTACAGGACGCATGAATGCTTCAGCAAAAAGAATTGCTGATGAACTTGGGCTAAAGACGCCAATAGTATCCTATCAGGGCGGTTTGGTAGCTCAAGATGGCAACGCCCTTTATGAACGTTATTTAACAGAAGAACAGTCCGAAAGAATTATTGATTGGGCTAAATCTGAAAAGATTCACATAAATCTTTATAATGACGATATTTTGTATTCTGAAAACGATGATTATGAAATTCAACGTTACTGTTCGGTTCAGCATGTTGAAAGAATGATCTCTAAATTTTCAGATATAAAAAAGACAAAAGTTAACAAAATTCTTGCAATTGATTACTCAAATCCTGACAAGATAAGCAGATACGAAAAAGAATTGCCGGAATTATTTCCGGATTTGTATATAGTAAAATCTACCGGATGCTTCCTCGAATTTTCGAATAAAGAGGCTTCAAAATATTGTGCAGTTAAATATTTACAAAAATATTGGGGCATAAAAGAATACGAAACCCTTACTATCGGTGATCAAAATAATGACATTGAACTTTTGCGTGCCGGCGGGATAAAAGTGGCAATGGGCAATGCAACTGATGAACTAAAAAAATGTGCAGATTTTGTAACTGATACTGTATACAATGATGGCTTTGTAAAGGCGATTAACCGTTTTTGTAGGCACTAACTTAATTTTTTATCAAAGCATCGGAAAACTATCGGGTAAATAAGAGTTATTGAAATTCCTGCCAGAAACATACCGGGAAAGGCAAATTTTAGAGGATGTGTATTCATAACGAAGTATGCAATTATGTGCTTAAGCCCGAAAACAATATAAACTCCGCCTATTATTCCTCTGGCAATTCGTTTTTTAACAGAAGATTCTTTGGGATTGAACGGGAAAAATCGCCTGCACAAAAAACATCCGTTTAGCAAACCTAGAACAAAACCGTAGACTACGATTGTTACATATATTGATTTTTCAGGATTTACCAATAATTCTCCGTCAATATAGTCAATCCTGTACGAATTAAAATAGCGAATATAAACAAGGGCTAATATAGCTAAAACATTTATTAATAAGGCCATGAATAAATATCTGTTAGGTTTTTGTTCTGCAAGGTTAATAATTTTGTCAACAGCAAATATAAGTAGTAATCCTATCGACAGCCCGCATATAACATCCTGCGGAGTATGAACACCAAGCCATAGTCGTGAAAATCCAATCAGTAAAATTAAGCAAACTAACAGAATGCAGATAATAGGTTTTCGCTTCAGGAGGTAAGCGATTCCGCCCAAAACGGACGAACTCATTGCTGAATGCCCGCTTGGAAATGAATAACCTTTCGCAAACGGCACAGCAAGCTCTGAAGGATGGATTTTGTCACTCAATACCCACGGCCGGTAAACACACGCAATCATTTTGAAAAAATGTGTCAGAAGGCTGTTAAAGCCTGCCAAAGAAAATAAATACAGCCCTGCTTTAAAATCAATACACCAATATGTAATTGCGCAAATTAAAGTCGGGAGCCAAAATTCACCGAAAATTGTAATTGATAAAAAGAATTTATCAAAAATATCGAAATGTCCAATTCTTATGTTTTGTAAAAAAAGCAAAAAATCAATCTGAGGATTAATCCAGCTTGGATTTGATAAACAATCAATCATGGTAACTATGATAACACAAACGATTTAAAAACTATAATATGACTTGTGCTTTTTTATTAATGCAAAGTAATTTAAAGTTTTACATATCTTAACATAATAATATTACTTGCTATTGGATTTTACATTTACTATAATTGTTATGTGATAAATAATAGAAATCACAGTTTATAGGAGAGAGTTTATGAAAAAAACATTGTTTAAATCATTGTTCGGTTTCCTTACCGGAATGATTTGTCTGCCGTCAATGGCAAGCGAAGCTTCTCTTATAGTTCCGAATATTAAAGCGGAAAGTATTTTGAGCTATAACCTTTTGGTTATAGGTATTATAGTTTCTGTTGTAGGTGTAATATTCGGGCTTATTGAGTTTCTTCGAGTCAAGAAAGTTCCAGTTCATGCAAAAATGGAAGAAGTTGGGAACACTATTTTTGAAACATGCAAAACTTACTTAATTCAGCAGGGTAAATTTCTACTCGCTTTAGAAATTCTGATAGGTTTGTGTATTGCTTTCTATTTCTGGTATTTACAAGGAATGGAACTGAAATCGGTTCTTATAATACTTGGCTGGTCAGTTTTGGGTATCTTAGGTTCTTATCTTGTTGCCTGGTTCGGTATTAGAATGAACACTTTAGCAAATTCAAGAACTGCATTTACTGCTTTAAGAGGCAAACCGATTGATATTTTGGGTATACCGTTAAGAGCCGGCATGAGTATCGGTGTTTTATTGGTTTCAATAGAACTTATAATGATGCTTGTAATACTTCTGTTTGTTCCGGGTGAACTTGCAGGAGCTTGTTTTATAGGATTCGCTATTGGTGAATCTCTTGGTGCATCAGCACTTCGTGTAGCCGGCGGTATTTTTACAAAAATAGCGGATATCGGTTCAGATTTAATGAAAATACAATTTGGTATTAAAGAAGACGATCCGCGTAACCCTGGTGTTATTGCAGATTGTACCGGTGATAATGCAGGCGATTCTATCGGACCGACAGCTGACGGATTTGAAACTTACGGCGTAACAGGTGTCGCACTTGTAAGCTTTATTCTCTTAGGCGTATTCCATGATTATCAGGTGCAACTGCTTGCTTGGATATTTACTATGAGATTTTTGATGATTATTACATCAGTTGTTTCATACTGGTTTAATAATTTGGTTACAAAAATATATAATAAATTTACCAAAAAATTTGATTTTGAGGCACCTTTGACTAATTTAGTCTGGATAACTTCAATATTGTCAATAATTATGACATTCTGCGTAAGTAAGACGTTGTTGGGAGAATTACCTGATAATTTGTGGCTGGTTCTTTCAATAATTATTTCTTGCGGTACTTTGGGTGCAGCTTTGATACCAGAGGCAACAAAGGTATTTACAAGCCCGCATGCAAAACACACTAATGAAGTTGTAACTGCTTCAAAAGAAGGCGGCGCATCTTTAACAATACTTTCCGGTATTGTTTCAGGCAACTTCTCCGGTTTCTGGATTGGTGCAATTGTTGTACTTCTTATGGGATTGGCATACTTCGCAAGTCTGCATATTCCTGCTGAAACAATGATTTACCCGTCAGTATTTGCATTTGGTCTGGTTGCGTTTGGTTTCTTAGGGATGGGACCTGTTACAATTGCGGTTGATTCTTACGGACCTGTTACCGATAATGCTCAATCTGTATATGAGCTTTCATTAATCGAAGAAGTTGAAGGGGTAAGCGAAGGTATTGAAAAAGACTATGGCTTTACTCCTGATTTTGAAAATGCAAAGAAATATCTTGAAGAGAACGATGGTGCAGGAAACACATTCAAAGCTACATCAAAGCCGGTACTTATTGGTACAGCCGTAGTTGGTGCTACGACAATGATTTTCTCGCTGATATTGGTTATAAAAGAGACACTCGGAATTCAGCCTGAGATGATACTGAATCTTTTGAATCCGTATACACTTCTCGGTTTTATTGCCGGTGGTGCAGTAATTTACTGGTTCTCTGGAGCTTCAATGCAGGCTGTTACGACAGGTGCATACAGAGCAGTTGAATATATTAAAGAAAATATTCATCTGGGCGAAGCCGATGAAAAGAGTGCAAATGTAGCAAATTCAAAAGAAGTTGTAAAAATCTGTACTCAATATGCTCAAAAAGGCATGTACAACATATTCATAGCACTTTTTGGATTCGCACTTGCTTTAGCTTGTTTATCGGCACCTAGCGGTGAAAATGCACATCCTGTATCATTCTTTATAAGCTATTTGATTGCGATTGCAGTATTCGGCCTGTTCCAGGCTGTGTTTATGGCTAATGCAGGCGGATGCTGGGATAATGCAAAGAAAATTGTTGAAGTTGATATGGCAGAAAAGGGAACTGATCTTCATGCGGCAACTGTTGTTGGTGATACTGTTGGTGACCCGTTCAAGGATACTTCATCCGTTGCAATGAATCCTATTATTAAGTTCACAACTTTATTCGGACTTCTTGCAATGGAAATAGCAATTGCTCCTGCATTTAAAGAAAGTGCAAAAATCTGGGGTGTTTTGATACTTATAATTGCTCTGATTTTTGTAATCCGTTCTTTCTATGCAATGAGAATCCCTAGCAAAAAGGAAGGGTAAAAATACATAAACAGGTATAGCAAAAGGCAATAACCTAAATATAGTTATTGCCTTTTGTTTTGTATATAGCTCAAAATTTACATAACTTAATACAAAAAATCGAATTATCCACTAAAAGATCGATGAAAAATTTTATAAATAATTGTAATCTTAAAATACAGAGGTGTTTGTGAATAATAAACAACAATTAAAAAAACAAATTCAACAAACTGAGTTACAAATAAAAAGATTGCAAGCTCATTCCAACTCCACAGAAATATGCGAAGACTTGTTCAATTCGCTTATTTTAAAAAAGGCTGTGTTAAAAAAACAGCTCGAAAATCTTAATAAAAATCCAATTATTGAGAATGTAAAAAGATTGATTCCGCATAAAGAAAAATTAATTTGTGACTATTTTTCGTAGTTTGTGGTATAATCATACTGTCGGGAGTTTTAATCTTAATGAATCTCCTAAGATTACTATTAAGACGGGGTTTGATGTATACACTTAATTTGGAATCTAAAAAATCTATAAGGGAAGTTTTTGGGAAGAAATTAGCTGATTTAGGAAAGAGATTTCCTAATGTCGTTGTGCTTGATGCTGATTTATCAGCCTCTACACAGACAAAATTCTTTGCGAAAGAGTTTCCTGATAGGTTTTTCGATGTGGGTATCGCAGAACAGGACTTGATAGCTACTGCATCAGGTCTGGCGCTTACCGGAAAAATCCCTTTCGCTGCAGCGTTTGCAGTTTTTATTACCGGCAGAGCCTATGATCAAGTCAGAATGTCCGTTTGCTACCAAAAAGCAAATGTTAAAATTATAGGTACGCATGGCGGAATTACTGTAGGTGAAGACGGAGCTACTCATCAGGCACTTGAAGATATTTCTTTAATGCGAGGATTGCCCGGTATGCAAGTTATCGTTCCGTCTGACTGTAATGAATGTGAGCAGGTGCTTGAATACGCAGTTAAACACGATGGTCCTGTTTATATAAGAATAGCAAGAAACAGCCTTCCGGACATTTATGCAAATGATTACAAATTTGATGTTAACAAAGCTGTTATGCTTAAAGAAGGATGTGAGGTAACACTAATTTCAAATGGCGATGTGCTTTCAGAAACACTTAAAGCCTCAGAAATATTGAGCGCTAATGGCATTGATGCCGAAGTGATAAGTATTCCTGTTGTAAAACCAATAGACAAAAGTACCATCATTGAAAGTATAAAGAAAACAAAGCGGGCAGTTACAATTGAAAATCATTCTATATTCGGAGGATTGGGTTCTGCTGTTTGCGAAGTGTTGTCGGAAAACTATCCGGCTCAAGTTTTGAGAATAGGAATAAATGACAAATTTGGACAAAGCGGAAAAGCTGATGAACTTTTGACTGAATATGGGCTTGACTCCGCAAATATTGCAAAAAGGATAATGGAAATATTATGATTCAACTGAGGTCAGTTACTAAAAAATACAAAAATATATATGCTCTGAAAAATATCAATCTTGATATTTTGTCGGGGGAATTTGTTTTTATCACAGGTGCATCCGGAGCGGGCAAATCTACTCTGATGAAAATGTTATACAAAGAAGAAACTCCGACAACAGGTACGGTCTTGATAGGCGGGATCAACATTGCCAATTTGCCGTCAGATAAGGTTCCAAATCTCAGAAGATGTATGGGAATTGTCTTTCAGGATTATAAATTGTTACAAAATCAAACCGTTTTTGACAATATTGCCTATGTTATTCGTACCTTGGGTATAAGTTCATCGGAAATCAGAAACAGAGTTACGGGCGCACTCAAAGTGGTCGGGCTTCTGGATAAGATGCATGCTAAGCCGTCTGAGCTTTCCGGAGGTGAACAACAAAGAGTTAGTATCGCAAGAGCGCTTGTTAACGGGCCTCCATTACTCATTGCTGATGAACCTACAGGTAATTTAGACCCTAAAAACTCACTGGAAGTTATGCAAATCCTTGAGCAAATTAATCAGAGAGGTATAACGGTTATTGTATCAACACACGATTTTACCCTTGTTGACAGGTTTAGAAAACGAGTTTTGACGCTTGAAAACGGGGAAATAATCAGAGATATTCAGGCAGGTACTTATGGACAATAACAGACAGCAGCTGAAAAAAACAGTAAAAAAACATATACCGAAAGATTGGCTTTGTGAACTCAGAATCGCCTATCGTATTTTGATGGAGGCGGTTAATGATATTTTAAGAACAGGGTGGACAATCAATCTTGTTATCATAACTACTATGATAGCTATTCTTACGATTTTTGGGATTCTGTTCAGATTTACTTTGTCATTATCAACTTTTTCCGGAGAATTGGGTAATGTTCTGGAAATTTCGGTGTACTTAAAATCAAACGTAGATCCGTCTACAGTTTCTGACAGAATACGAACTGTTAAACACGTAAAATCGGTAAAATTAATTCCAAAGGCTGCATCTTGGGATAATCTTAAAAAAGATTTGGGATTACACGACATGGAAAATCCGCTACCTGATACTTTAAGGGTGCGAGTTGATAAACCCGAAAATACAATGGAAGTATATAATAATATCAAGCCTATGGCGGGAGTTGAAGATATCGGTTATGCTAAAGAGCTTGCGAAAAAAATACAATTGCTAACACATGTGGTTAATACAACTATGGTATTTGTAGTTATTATTTCAGCTGCTTTAACAATAACAATTATCAATAATACAATTCAGCTGGTAATTCAGTCCAGGAAAGATGAGATAGAAATTATGCGCTTAATGGGAGTTTCTAACTGGTATATAAAAACTCCGTTGGTTATGCAGGGAGCATTTTACGGTTTTGTATCTTCAATTTTTGCAGTATTGCCGTTAAATTGTATTCAGGGATTACTTCTTCAGATGCATAAATTTTTCCTAATTCCGGCTCCGATGTATGCTCAGAATGTAGTAATAATTACACTGCTTTTGATAGGGACTTCTTTTGGAGCTTGCGGCAGTTTATGGTCAATAAAGAAACACCTTCAGGTCTAGAGGTTTATAAAAATTCCAAAATATAAAGTAAAAAAGAGGTAAAGAGGTAAGTAATATGGATAAAACAATTGAACTTGTTAATGCTGTAAAAGATATTCAAGCAATGCCGAGTGTTATTGTAAAGGTGCTGAATGTTATGAAAAAGCCTACGGTTAGTATGAAGGAACTGGGCGATATTGTTATGTATGACCAATCTTTAACCATAAAAATACTTGCGTTGGTTAATTCGGCATACTACGGATTTTCTCAGCAAATCAGTTCAATTAATATAGCGCTTTCCTTATTGGGAATGGTGAAAGTTAAGAATATTATTGTTGCCGTTGCAATGAAACCGATGATGTCCGGTGCCGGCGAAAAAGAATTGTGGAAACACTCTATCAGAGTCGCAGCCGGTTGTGAATATCTTGCAAAACTTACAAAGATTATGGATGCGGATGAAGCATTTATTGCTGGATTTATTCATGATATCGGTAAAATGGTTCTCAATATGTCAAATCCTAAAATGTATGAAAAAGTTATAGAAGTCGCAAAATCCGGACACGATATTCTTGATGTTGAGAAAAAATATTATGACTCGGATCACGTAAAAACAGGTTCTCTGCTAGCAAAAAGGTGGCAATTACCAATATTGCTGGCCAATATTGTATCTTATCATCACGCTCCATCATTATCCTCTATTCCCGTTCCATGTAATCTGGTTTGTGCTGTAGATAAATTGGTTCAGGAAAATTTTGATGCCGGTTCTCTGGATAAAGATTTCCTTAAAACTATGGGTATAGATATGGAAGATGTTGAAGATTTGCGTAATGTAATAATGCAAAAAGGAGAACTCCTTATCGCTGAGTTAACATAGAATGGGATTATAAATGCCGGGACGGATAGCTCTTATTTCTGATGATTCTGATTTTTTTGATTTCATAAAACTCAAGTTAGAGTTAAGAAATAGCGATGAGCTGTATACTTTTAAATTTGATGATGTTCCGGAGCAGCTGGAATTTCTGCAAAATTCATTACTTATAGTCAACAGCGAAAACTCTAATCAAAAGTCTTTGGATTTGCTTAACATTTTTAATCATAATACCCCTGTTATAATAACAGCGTATAATGATAATGAAGCTTTCAAAAGAAAATGCTATAGAGCCGGTATGCTTGACTTTATACCATTGCTTACGCCGGATGCCGAATTCAGGGCAAGAATGATGCCGGCATTAAATTTGTTAGCATTATTGGAAAAAAATAAACAATATCGGCAAATTCTGGTTAAAAATAAAATTCTTGCACATAATAACGAAATTTATAATGAGTATGAGAAAGTTATTGATAATGCACTAAATGATTTAAAAATAACAGGTGCGAAAGCCGTTTTGGGAGCAATTGCACCGGATGAAAAAAATAAATACCTTATACCCCCCAATGTTATAGAGACCTTTTTAACAAACAACATAAGAAACAATGATATTTTGATGAAATATGCGTATAATAAATATTATTTAATTATGAATGACACAGATTTATCCTCTGCCCAAAAGCATTGGGATAAAATAAAAACCAAATTCAATCATAAAATATATGCAGGATTTGTTGAGATAACGAACCAATCACGACAGCAGTTGGTAAATGCAGCTCTTGTAAAACTCCATGAGGATTTTGGAGCGGAGGTAAATGAGGTAGGGGTAAATGGGGTAAATTTCGGCACCGAAAATTATGGACAAAACAACGGCAAGAAGAATTTCAAACAAATTCGAAAAGAATTGGCACAAAGGCTGGAAGTCCTTATTCATCCTGTTTTTTACAGAATGCAGCAAAAATATTCCAATCGGCTTTCCGGAGTAAAAATAGAACAATCCTATGGAAATGGTTTGGGATATTTTAACATATCGGGAAAACATTTCATGGCAGTTTTTGAAATTTCAAGTCCGGGGTTTTCAAAAATTATTATTAATATTGAAGTAAAAAAATCTTCGGAAAATACTGAAACAAAACGTATTTCTTTCAATCCAGACGAGTTTGATGAGTCTTTGTTGGAAGATTTGCTTGAGCAGTTTATAGTTGAAATTAAGAATAATTATTGCAGTTAAAAGAGGGAAATATGTCCATATTAAATGAAAAAGAAGCTTTATTGATGATAATTGATATACAGGAAAAACTTATTAATGCTGTGTATAATAAACCGGAGATTTTAAAAAATGCTGAAATTATTGCAAAAACAGCAAAAATACTTGATATTCCTTATATAGTAACAGAGCAATATCCGAAAGGATTGGGGTCAACATCAACAATAATAAAAACACAACTGGACAAAGACGAAAACTATTATGAGAAAATAACTTTTAATGCGCTTGAAAATCCGGAAATATACAATTTTATTAAAACGTCAGGCAAAAAACAGATTATTCTTGCCGGGATTGAAACGCATATTTGCGTTAGGCAGACGGCAAATGCATTGCTAAATGAGGGATTTGATATATCCGTACTCAGTGATTGCTGCGGTAGCAGACTTGAGAATGAACATTTTGCAGGAATCGATATTATAAAACAGGAAGGCTGTCGTATAAAAACAACTGAAACATCAATTTTTGAATTGTTGAAATCCGCAAAACACCATAAATTTAAAGAGATTCAAGCCTTAATAAAATAATGGTAGATTATAATTGTTAAGGTTTAATATCTGTGCACATATTCCTTTCAAACAGTATCACATAATTACTTTTTATTTTATGTTTGTGCTAATATATTGATTAGAAAGTATAAATTTGATGTTTAAATTAAGAGAATATATAAAAGTTGTATCATTAGCCGTATTTTTTGTATTTTTCCAGTTCTTTGGGACTGTTTACGCTATTGATGATGTTGTTGAACAGCTTGAAGTCGCAGAGCAACAACAGCAACCTACAATAGTAAATAAGATAAATTTTGACCATATTCTAAAAAAAGCAAAAGAACATTCTTACGATTTAAAGATAGCAGATTATAATATTCTTATTTCGAAACAGGAAGTCAGGGGCGCACGTTCGGAATATTTTCCGAAGCTTAACTTGGGTGCCGGAATGGAATATACAAAAAACTACCGCGATGTCAAAGAAACCACGGTTATGTCAATAGGTGATGCTTTTATTAACCCGTATACAAGATATCAATCCGTTCTTGGTATAACAGTTGGATATAATCTTTTCGATTTCGGAGTAAGAGGCGGTAATCTGAAAATCGCAAAAGAAGATGTTAAATTAAAAGAACTTGAAAATAAAGAAAAATTACAGGAATTGAACCTTACATTATTGGATTCATATACAAAAATTTTGATTGCAACAAAACAGATTGATATAAACAAAGAGATTCTTGCCCTTGAAGAAAATAATCTTGAAATGAAAGAACGTCTTTTCAAAGCAAAAGAAATATCTAAAACGGAATTGAATGATCAGAGAGTTAAAGTAAGAAATATAAAGAACAAAATTGCAGACCTTAATTCAATAAGGAATGAATCTCTTATATGGCTTTCTTTTTACACAGGCGAAGATTATGATGCTGAAAACTTGAAGATTTCAGACATAAAGAAACCGATATTTGATGTAACAGCATTCAAAGATTATACAAAGAGCATAACCTGGAAGGTTCATGAAAAACATATAAAGAAAAAAGAACTTGAATTACAGGTTGCGAAACGCAATTATTTACCAAAACTAAATGCTTACGGCAGATATTATATGTATGGTTCTGATCACAGCAGTTATCCCAGCAGTATTAGCGGCATAGAGCCGTCAAACTTTACTGTCGGCGCATCGCTGAATATGCCTATATTTGATGGATTCAGAAATAGCGCACTTGTGCAGAAAACATCTATAGAGCTAAAACAATTGAATGTAGAAAGAGATAAGGCAATCGCCCAGTTAGCGGCAAGGCTTGCAAATATGCGTTCAAATCTTATTTATCTTGATGAACAAATAGACGAAAATGAGCTTATAATAGAGGAGTTGACGGATAAAGAAAAATCTATGAGCAGACTGGCTACGCAAAAACTTATTTCGCCAATAGAGTTAAACGACACAAAGATTGAGTTAATGAATCAGCAGATAGAGTTTGATAAAAATAATATTACAAGGATTGGGATAACAAAGGGAATTCAAATCTTAACAGAGGAAGAATAATGGACGAACAAGAAACACAACAAGAAGAACAGCACAAACCACAAGTAAACACCGGGTTAATTTCATTGGAAATTGTATCAAGAATGAACAATTTTGATATTGATATGAGAGGTGTTGTTCGTGAATACGGTATCAATACTGCGGATATTGAGCCGGAAGAATTAATCAGAATAGCAAAGAATTACGGATTTAAGGTTAAGAAGAAAAACTTTACGTTAAAAGACATTTCTTCTAAGTATCCGATGCCTGCCATTATACAGTTAAAGGACAATACTTATCACGTTCTGCTGGCGCTAAAACCAGATGAGGATGCTGCTCTGACTCTGACTCCGCTTGAAAAACATCCAAAAAGCCATAAATACGAAGAACTTCAGGAACAAATGAAGGACTTTGTAATTATTTTAAAACACAAAAATGCCGATAGTGATGTTAAATTCGGGTTTAAATGGTTTTTCAATGAAATTTTTAAATACAAAAAAATAATCGGACAAGTGCTTTTAGGCTCTTTTGTTGTCCAGTTGTTTGGCTTGGTAACTCCATTATTCACACAGGTTATCTTAGATAAGGTTTTGGTGAACCGAACGCTTGCGACACTTGATGTTTTGGCATTTGCGTTCATTGTTGTTGCTATATTTGAACTTATATTAAACCTTTCAAGAAACTATATTTTTATACATACGACAAATAAAATTGATGCCAAGCTTGGTGCAAAATTGTTCAAACATTTGTTCAGATTATATTATGTTTATTTTGAAAACAGACAAGTAGGTAACATTGTAGCAAGGGTACGAGAGCTTGATCGTATCAGAGAATTTATTACTAATAAATCTGTATCAGTATTAATTGATGCATTTTTCTCAATAGTATTTTTAGTGGTAATGTTTATGTACAGTGTAAAACTAACGTTTATATCACTGGGTTTCCTTGCAATTATTGGAATAATTTATGTAATGATAACTCCGGAATTGCGTACAAGATTGGAAGAAAAATTCCAGATGGGTGCGCATTCTAACTCATATCTGGTTGAGTCCGTAACAGGTGTTCAGACAGTAAAATCACTTGCTATTGAGGGCTCAATGTTCAGGAAATGGGAGGAAAAGCTTGGTAAATACCTAAAATCCAGCTTCAACCTTGCCATAATGGGTAATTTCACAGGTTCTATATGCGGTTTTTTACAAAAAGCTATGACAATTTCTATCTTGTATATTGGTGTAATGCTTGTTATAGAAAACCAACTTACAATAGGTCAGTTAATAGCATTCCAAATGTTTTCGGGCCAGTTCGCAGCACCGATGCTTCGTCTGGTCGGTTTGTGGAATGAATTTCAACAAACACTGTTGGCTGTTGACCGTATAGGAGATATTTTAAACAGCCCGCTTGAAATGCAGTCAGGAAACGCTATTACTCTGAGCCACGTTGACGGTAACATAAAGATTGATAATCTTTCATTTAGGTATAATGTTGATGCGCCGATGGTTTTGAACAATATAAACCTTGATATTAAAGCGGGTGAAAAAATAGGTTTTGTCGGGCGTTCCGGAAGCGGGAAGTCTACGATTGCAAAACTTATACAGAGATTATACTACACAACAGAAGGTACGATTTACATCGACGGAATTGATATCAGGAACATAAATCCTGTTTGGTTAAGAACCAATATTGGTATAGTTTTGCAGGAGAATTATCTGTTCTCCGGAACTATCAGGGATAATATTTCTTTGCCAAGACCAAATATGCCGATGGAGGGTATAGTTCAGGTAGCACAAATTTCGGGTGCACACGAATTTATATCCAAACTTCCTAGAGGTTATGATACCGAGGTTGGAGAAAGAGGTTCTTCTTTGTCCGGCGGACAGAAACAAAGGATTGCTATTGCGAGGGCATTGATATCAAATCCTAAAATATTGATATTTGATGAGGCGACTTCGGCACTTGATTATGAGTCAGAAAGAATTATCAGAGATAATATGGCACTGATTTCAAAAGGAAGAACAACCATAATTATAGCTCACAGACTTTCTACTATAAGAGATTGTGACAAGATAGTATGCTTTGATAATGGTCGTATAGTAGAAGCCGGGACTCACGATGAGCTTTTAAGACATGACGGATATTACAGAAAACTTTATGAAGCACAAGCTGTATAAGGAGCAATAGATGAATATTTTAGAAAAGATTAAGAATATAATACTGCCAAAGGAAGATGACAGTCACGAGTTCAAACCTTTACTGGCGGAAATTGAGGATTCCCCAATCAATCCGATTGGAAACACGATGTTTTGGACTATTATTTGTTTCATTGTTATTGCTGGCTTGTGGATGTATCTGGGCAAAGTTGATATTGTTGTCACAGCCAGAGGTTTGATAATCCCGACCGGAGAAGAAAAGCTTGTTCAATCGCTTGATAAAGGCGTTGTGACATCAGTTGACGTAAAAGAAGGCGACTATGTTACAGAGGGGCAAATTGTAGCGGTTGTAAGTCCGGCAGAACATGAACCCGGATTAGAGTTAAATAATATCAGAGAAGAAGAAGCTAAGGTTGCCGAACAACTTGCGGATTCTCGTTCCAGATATGCAGTTGCAGTTGCAACGAAAAATCGTCTTGAAAATGTGCGTGATATTATTCCTCAATCCAGATATGATGGTGCAGTGAATGAAGTATCAGAGCTTTCGCATAATATAGGTGCACTAAGTGCAGCTTTGTCAGAAATCAGAAACAAAAGATTGCAGTTAGAGAAACAGAAACAAATACTTAGAAGCCCTATTGACGGGTATGTAAATACTATTTTCGTACACACGACCGGCGGAGTTGTTACTCCGGCGGAAAAGATTATGACAATAGTGCCTAAAGATGCGACTATGCAGATTAAAGCTAAGGTTATGAATCAGGATGTCGGGTTTATAGAAAGCGGGATGCCTGTTTCAATAAAAGTTGATACGTATAATTTCCAGAAATACGGAATTTTGAACGGAGAAGTAACCATAGTATCTCCAAACAGCATAAAGGACGAGCATTTGGGAGATATTTATGAGGTTTATATTGAGCCTAAGAATACTACACTGATGGTTGAGGGTAAAGAACAGTCTATTAAATATGGTATGACAACGACCAACGAAATTAAGATAGGTAAGAGAAGAATTATCGAGTTCTTTATTTATCCTCTGATAAAATACATGGACGAAAGCATAAAAGTCAGGTAGGTACTACGTACGTAAGTTAGGGTCGGGTGACATCGGTCTAAAGTCTACAAGTTTAAATAAGGGTATCAGGTCACCCTCAATGGTTACACTACCGAACATTCACGCCTATGCTACGCACGTAAGTTAGGGTCGGGTGACATCGGTCTAAAGTCTACAAGTTTAAATAAGGGTATCAGGTCACCCTCAATGGTTACACTACCGGATATTCACGCCTATGCTACGTACGTAAGTTAGGGTCGGGTGACATCGGTCTAAAGTCTACAAGTTTAAATAAGGGTATCAGGTCACCCTCAATGGTTACACTACCGGATATTTACGCCTATGCTACGCACGGTGGTAAATAACCATTTCTCCTCTCTAGAGGAGAGGGAAATGTAGCATCTCCTTCCCTTGTTAGGGAAGGTTGGGATGGGTAGTTTTATTCCAAGTTAATACCCCCTCTACCTCCCCCTATCCAGGGGGAGAAGAATATATCTTCTCCCTAACCATCTCCCAAGGAGAGGGAAAAACAAATTCTCCCAAAACTATCCAATAGGCCTATCCCAAGGATATGGAAATAGTAACACATCTTCCAAGGTGAGGGTATTCTCATATAAAAAACGAGGGTGAGTTGTAATCACCCTCGTTTTATTTGTTTTATAGGTAATCAGCGTTAGCTTAGCCTATTGTACAAAACATGCCATGAGGCTTTCAATATCAGCTGCAGGATCATCCAGTGCATCAGCAACATCTGCATAGCCTCCAGCTGTCAACCAAGCAGCGACCTGACCTGTTATAGTAGCCAACTCGGCAGCATCCAATTGGAGTGCATCTTTACCGGCTTTAATGGTTTCGATAGTACCATTACCACCAAGTGCTCCGGCATTAAAGTAGTTCTGAATTTGAACACCGTCATCGCCAAGAGCATATAAACCACCAACACCATCATAAGAGTCTATAACAGATTTTTGACTTACAATGAACATGTCAGTACCTATAACAACGCCTGTATTATCAACATTGAACAATGCAATTGCTTTATCGTTTCTTGCAACACCTGTAATCGTCAAGCTGTCAGTACCTGCTTGATCATTAATAACAGTCTTAGCAGTGAGGTTGTCAACGCTGTATTTATCATTACCCGCTGCATCAGTTATATTTGTTGCAGAAGTTGCTGCATATCTCTTAGTCTTGATGTTGTATGTATCATTACCAAGAGCATCATCGAAGTAATCTACGCCGCCTTGAATTGTGTAGACGTTGTCCATATCAGCAAAAGCTGTTATATGGTTACCTGCTGTACCATCATTGTAAATTGTATCTTTGATGTTCTTCTTAGTTGTATCAACAGTTAATCCGCTTGCTGCAACAAGTTCATTCAAATTGAGATCAGCGTGGAGACCGTTGGCAAAGCTAATAGTATTAATTCTGTTAGCATTTGCGGTACCAAAGTAGTTCTTAATTGTTATAGAATCGTTAGCTGTGTAAGAAATGATAAGGTCATTACCTTTCTTTGACAATCCTGCAGCAGCATTAGCTGCAAATGCATTTGCAAACGTTGCATCTGGAGCATTTATTTGGATAACATCTGATGCTTTGGTATTAATCAAAGTATCTTTACCACCTGATACGCCAACGCCGAATTCAACTTCAAATAATTTTCTATTAGCTGCATCAACGTATTGTTTTTGTCTGTTAACAGTTGCGATGTAACCTGTAACTTTATCATCACCTGCGCCAAGTTCTACGATATCTTTACCTGCGCCTGTGTTAATTGTGTCACCGTGGTTAGAACCATGGAAGGTTTGAGAGTAATTTACACCTCTGAGGTTCTGTTTCTTATCAGCAAATGCATCACCGTCTTCTAACTCACCACCTTGAACAGCATTTAAGATAGTTGCAAGGTTGACACCATCAACAGTAACGTAATTGTCAAACTTACCGCTCAAGTAATTTTTAAGTACTACTTGACCTTCATCCTGACCGACTGTATTTGTAACGATTAAGTCTTTACCGTTGAAGTCGTACGTTGTAGCACCACTTGTTACATCTATATCCAATGTTGGAGCATTAGCATCTAACGGATTAGCTAATTTAGCAGCTTTAGCATTCATTTTAACAGTATCAACACCGGTGAGTTCGCTAACTTTCAGGGTTTCTTGTCCAAGACCTGTGTTCAAAGTATCTGTACCGGCACCTGAGTTAATTGTAACTTGGTCAGGTACGAGGATACCTTTCTTAGCATTAACACCACGTGACTGAGTATTGATAACGTTGCCGTCACCATCGGTTGTGATATTATCGTTACCGCCGCCACCGTTGATTTTAGCACCACCTGCTGCGTTAGTAACAATGGTTTCAGATGCAGTAGAACCTTTAATAGCCGGTTTGTCACCAGGAGCTTGAACAAGCATGTGTTCAGGGAACATTCTCGTCCAATTTGATAATTCGGCTGTCTTATTCCCACCATCAGTATATTTAACTATAATACGTTCAGCGCCTGATGATTCATAATCTTCTATTGTTATTGTATGTCCGTCGCTTGTAATTACGAGGTCTTCATCGTTTGCACCTGCCGAAGCAACAGCAACATTATGACCTGTAAAGTCAAGAGTGATTCTGTCATCAGTATCAACATCAAGAGATACATCTGCTGCCAAACCACCGGTAAAGTTGAACGTGCTAGCACCATCACCAACTGCGATGACATATTTGTTTGCGTTGTAACCTGTAGTAGTAACTACGTTATCATCATATCCGACTGTAGACTTTGTAATTACACCAGCAGCACTGATTGTATAAGTAGCTACGTCGTCAACTCCATCTGCAAATGCTAAACCTGCAACACCTGCACCTGCACTTACGGTATCGTTACCATCACCCGGAGCAAATATGAAGATGTTTTCTCCGTTTCCGTTGATGGTCATATTATCATTGCCTTCACCACCATAGATTATATTGTCACCGTTACCGTCAACTGTGATTACATCATTACCTTCCATCGCAAAGATTTGATTATTGCCTTCGCCTGCTTTTATTGTTTCAGAGAACTCAGAACCTTCGATTCTGGCATTTCTCTTAGCTGTGTAATCTAATGTAATCAATTTATTATTGTCTAAGTATGTCATAAGACCGTCGTGGTCAATACCATCAATGCTGATAGTAATATTATTAGTAGGATTAGCAACAAATCCTTGAACAGTTACGGTTTCTGTTATTGTAGTTATCTTACCTGCAACAGAGTAATCAGCACTTCTTGTAATAACAAGGTCATCGCCTTTTGCAGTGTATGATGTTTGAACATTTTGTGCTGCCGGATCCTTAGTGAATACTAAGTGATCTGTTTCAAGACCTGCAGCTGATGATATAACTGTATCTTTACCTGTTGCACCCAGTGCAAAGTTGTATGTATTACTACCACCGCCGCCTGCTAATGTTTCGTTAGCAGAAGTCGACGTGATGTTTTCATCTAACATAGAACCGTTGAATCTTCCGCTGAATTTTGCATCGAATTCTTGGTCGTCTAAATCATTACCATTTACATCAACATTAAGAACCATTATGCCATTATCATCATAAACGTTCTTAGCATAGTTTGCTAATGTAACAGAACCATTAACAGCACCAACACCGGTTGAAGTGATAATGACGTTTGTACCGTCAGAAGCATAGTGTGTTTCTGTTCCTGAAACTGTTAAGTCAAGTGCTTCACCCACATTGGCAGTAACTGTATCGTTACCGATATTGCCTGCAAAAAATGTGATTTCATCATGGCCTGTGCCTAAGTTGAACTGTTCATTTCCTGCAAGAGATACAGCTTCTTCGTTCAATCTCGAACCGGTGTATCTTGTACCTACACCATTAACTGTAAATGTTTGATTATCTACAACGTTCCATTCGTTAACTGTAACCACAGCACCTGCAGGTCTTTCCTGAGCATAACCTGTCAATGTAACAGAACCAGAAGTTTGAAGAGCTGCTAATGTTTCATTGTATGCATACATACCGCCTGCAGCAGCTGCTTTTGTAAGATATTGAGTATTGACCAGGGTTTCATCTCCGTTAATTACTTGGTAAACTTCAATATCACCAATTGTGAAACCACCGGTGACAACTTCAATAGTATTATCTGCTGTATTGACAATATCGCCTTCTTCAAGAGCTAATGATACGTAAGTTCCGCCATTTAGATCTTCACCTTCGTTAGCTGTTCTTGTCGGAGCTAATGCTAACCAAGTTGTTTTACCAACTAAAGCAGGATTACCTGAAGCTGTAAGCGTCTTAAGTTCAAATTCAATCTCATCGCCAGCTGTATATGTAATACCGTCATAAACACCACCGACTTTTACAACTGCAACAGCTTTGTATGAAACATTTGTTGAAAGTACTGCATCATTACCTTTTGTTTCAAAAACTACATTTGCAGCATCAGCATCTGTAAGGTCTGCACCTTTTGCGATTGATAGGTCTAACACTTCAGCTTTGTTTACTGTAACTTTGTCATTATTGAAGTCACCGTTGAATGTGATTGTATCCCACCCTGAGCCGAGATTGAATGTATCAACGCTTGTGCTTGATTCGGCGTATTCATCCAATGTTGAACCGGTGTATTTTGTACCTTTTGCAACTACATTGAATTCTTGGTCTGCAAGAACAGCACCGTTAACCGTAATGTCATCACTAGGTGATTTTGCAAAGTCTTTAATAACAATTTCATCATCAGCACTGGCTGTTGTTTTGATAGAAACATTTGTACCGTCTGTATAGTAGGTAATATTTCCTGCAGCTACATTAGCTGTATCACCGCTATTTCTTAAAGACAGTGCCAAAGTTTCACCTTCATTGGCAGTTACTGTATCGTTACCAATCTTACCTTCTACAAATTTAATAGCATCTGCACCGGTACCGAGGTCAAATTTTTCGTTTGCTGATGTTGATGCAATGCGTTCATTCAACCATGTACCTTTATAAGAAGTTGCCTTATCTGCCATTGCTACATCGTATACACGTGTTGCAAGGTTTTCTGTGCCGTTTACTGTAATTTCTGCAGCTTCCGGATCCTTTGCCGCAAAGTTCGTCAAAGTTACAGAACCTGTTGTTATTAAATCTGTTTTGAAAGCGTTTTTATCTTCTGCAGCGGCTAAAGCAGCTTTATATTCAGCGTTAACACCAGTTGTTATATCATCACCATTTATAACTTTATGAATTGTTATACCGCTGAAAGTTGCCGGATCTACACCCGGATATACAGCAGTAAAGGCAGCTGCATATTCACCATAGAAGTTGACAGGGGTACCATTAATCAAATTAGCGATATCTGTATCATCAAATGTGTACCAAACAGCATCGCCATTATTATAGTTGTATGATTCAAAGTTTCTGAAATTTACAACTCCTGATGTCGGATTTGCTGCAAGGTCAAATCTCATTGTACCTGTTTCAAATGTATAGTTTGCTTGCTCTTCCGCACTTAATGTATTATATTGTTCCAGATTAATTTTTGTTGCAGGAGTTGCTGTTAAATGATATGTTGCAGAAGATAAATTCAATCTTATTGCATTAGCTGCAAAACGTACAGCTGCTGTACCTTCTTGAACAGGTTCTTGTCCGCCATCAGTAATACGGTCATTACCTGTAACTGTAACTTCTGCATAATATGCATTTTGGGTTGTTACTACAACATCTTTACCCTGTATAGAATATTGAGAAGGTGCAAGTGCTGCTCCGCCAATTTCAAGATTTAAATCTTCACCTTTGTTCACTGTAACTTTGTCATCACCAAAATGACCAGCAAATGTGATTTCGTCTTCGCCTGTTCCAAGATTAATCTTTTCACCTGCTATACCTGAACCAATTGTATCATCATATCTTGTACCTGTAATATTTGTGCCGTTAACTGTTGCAGCGAAAGCTGAAGTTTGTACAAAAGGTGAACCATTAACGTCAAGAGTCGCAGTTGCATTTGATGCTAAATAATTTTTGAATGTAATGCTGCCTGAAACTTGACCTTTGTAGCTGTTGTCAATAACCCATGCCGCATCATGACCATTAATCAATGCTGCATAATCACCTGTGCAAACAGCGTCGCCATTCTTGACTACAACATCTGCAAAACCGTATGGGTTAGTTGCACCGGCATCAATTTTAACAGATGTACCATCTGTTGATGTAACGTCGTCTAACCAGATATATATCTTGTCACCAGCATTATGTACACCGTCACTAACGGTAACAGTAGCATACTTATCACTTCTCCATAAGTATTTGCCTCTCAGAGTCTCTTCAGCTCCATTTTCAGGATATTGCTCAAGAGTAAATTTAATGGTCGTTCTTGAATCACCGGCTGTATAACCGAAGGCTTCATTAATGTCATAACCATTCCAAAAATCGGTACCGTTTGCAACAGTTGCTGTCATAGAATAAGCAACAGGTGTTGTCGGTCTTAAAATTAAGTCATTACCACTTTTTTCAGATACATAAGCAACATTAGCGCCTCCCATGTTCTGAATTGCGTAATCAAAAGCTCCCGTTGATGCTCTATTTACTTCAACATCACCAAAGAGTCCTTTTTCTGTAACTGTAGTCATAGATTTTCTCTCCTTTTCTTTTTTAACTACTACTACTACTATTTTGTACTATTTTATTGTTTTCCCATGCAGAAATGGCTGCCGAAGCAGCCTTTATCTCTAGTCTTGATAAAATTCTCCCTTGATTAATAAAACAATCTTTTCTATTATCATATTAGAAGCCTTCTTACACAATACTAATTCAAGCAAAATTCATTGTCAACAAATTGTTTCTTTGGTTATATTTGTTTACATTATATATGTAATATTATATGTGTAATGCAAATTGATATTTTTAGTCCGTGGTGTTAGAATTACTGTTGGTATGAGGGAGAGTTTAAAGATTTAAATATGTTCAGACAGCTTTTACCGGTTTTGTTACTGACAATTTCCAACGTGTTCATGACCTTTGCGTGGTATGGGCATTTGAGATACAAAGGTTCTGCACTCTGGATTGTTATCCTCGTAAGCTGGGGAATAGCCCTCTTGGAATACTGTTTCCAGGTTCCGGCTAACAGAATCGGACATGAATACTACACCGCAGCACAGCTTAAAACTATGCAAGAAGTAATTACACTCGTCGTATTCAGTATATTCTCCGTCCTCTACCTTAAAGAAGATTTTCAGTGGAATTATCTGGTCGGTTTCATCCTCATTATCCTCGCAGTGTTCGTTATATTTAAAAAATGGTAATGTGCTACGCACGTAGATAAATGATCGGGTGACATCGGTCTAAAGACTACAAAATTAAATAAGAACAATCAGTCACCCTCAATGGTATGACGACAAGACCTTCGCGCAGGATGCTACGCACGCAGATAAATGGTCGGGTGACATCGGTCTAAAGACTACAAAATTAAATAAGAACAATCAGTCACCCTCAATGGTATGAAGACAAGACCTTCGCGCCGGGTGCTACGCACGCAGGTAAATGGAAAATTGAAAGTGAGAAGTTAGAATATGACAACGTTTATTTTAGGGTTAGTAATCTTAGGTTTGGGTTATGTTATTTATTCAAGATACATCGAGAATATTTTTTCTCCCGATGACAGAAAAACTCCGGCAGTTGAACTTAGTGACGGTGTTGATTACGTTCCTATGGGTAAAAACAGAAATGCCCTTATTCATTTGCTTAATATCGCCGGAATGGGTCCGATTATCGGTGCAATTCAGGGAATTCTATTCGGCCCTATCGCCTTTATCCTTATCCCACTGGGCTGTATTTTTGCAGGTGGCGTTCACGATTATTTTGCCGGAATGCTCTCGATGCGAAACAAAGGTGCTCAAATTACCGGTTTGATAAACAATTACCTCGGCAAAACCGCATTCAAAATATTTATAATAATAGTTTCAATCATGCTATTATTGCTCGCAACTGTTTTTGTTTACACAGCAGGCGATTTGTTCGTCGAAAGATTTTTCGGCGTAAAAGATTTTGTACTTACGAACCCGACTGTATGCATAACATACGGAATAATCCTTTTATACTTTATTTTGGCAACAATGTTCCCGATTGATAAAATTATCGGAAAATTTTATCCCGTTTTGGGTTTGATGTTGATTGTCGGTACTGGGATGGTTTTTGTGGGCTTCTTTATCAACGGTGTTAATCTGCAAAATCTGGATTTGCATAATTACAACTTACATCCTAATAATTTACCACTAATTCCGATGTTTTTTATGACCGTTAGTTGCGGTCTGTTATCAGGGTTTCACTCCACACAAGCTACAATTATATCAAGAACGATTGACAGCGAAAAAGACGGCAGACGGATTTTTTACGGAATGATGTGCGTCGAATCCCTTATTGCAATGGTTTGGGCTGCTGCAGCAATGGATGTGTACAGCTGTGGTATAGTTCCTCAAAACATCATAGGAACCGTAAATGTTGTTAATATTATTGCAAATAAATTTGTACCGCTGAATTTAGCATTTCTGGTCACATTGGCGATTATTATACTCCCGATAACTTCTGGTGACACAGCTTTAAGAGGATTGAGGATTACTATTGCGGATTCAATAAAACTAGAACAGAAAAAAATAATCAACAGACTGGTTATAATAATTCCGATAATCGTTTGTGTATTAATAATCCTCTATTGGGCTAAAACAAATGCAGGAAGCTTTGGAATGATATGGAGATACTTTACATTCTTTAATCAGCTTATTGCAATACCTATACTCCTTTGCGCAACAATATTTCTGTCAAAACAAAAGAAGAATTTCTTTGTAACTCTTATTCCCGCACTGTTTTATGTATTTATAACAATGTCATTCATTTTCAGTGAAAAAATAGGCTTTAATCTGCCATTAAATTATTCGGAAATAATCGGAGTAATTTTAACAGTTCTGGTTTGTATCGGACTCCGTAACTTAATCAGAAAAGATTAACTCATTAGCCCATTAATAAAGGGTTTTTACCGCACTTGATTTTCTATTTTCAGCGTTCAATAATATAGAAGTCGATAGGGTTTCGACAATTTTAAATATGTTGCCGCGGGATACTCTGCCGAGCAAAAGCTGACTAAATGTCAGGTTTTGTGAGAGGTAAGTCTGGGGACCAGACTGCGGCAAGGTCAAACGCAAATGAAAATTTAATATCGCGGGATGGAGCAGTCTGGTAGCTCGTCGGGCTCATAACCCGAAGGTCGTTGGTTCAAATCCAGCTCCCGCAACCAATTGGAAAAGTCCCGTAAGGGACTTTTTTATGCACAAAATTAAAATATTTATAACTACAACATTAATTTGAACGTACTCTATAATTTAAGTCTTTCCAAAACTTCTTCCACTTCGGGTATTTTAGGGCAGGAACTTTCATAGAAATCCCTTGCATTAAGAGGTTTATCCGCTTTTGTATATCGTGCACATTCCCAGTCTATAACAGCGCCCTTAGGATATCGAACTTTGTTTTTACGAATATGATGAGGTGCTGTAGCTACGTGAATATTATGTGCAGCATTTTTTGGAACACCTATTATATACATAATAAGTTTATCCATATCGTGCAAGTATCCACGCAGAGTATTTTTTCCGGTAAGTGCTTTTTCAACCCGTAAATATGCTTTTTTGTGTTGCCAGGTATATTTTATTCGTTTAGGATAACCTTTAAAATAATTTCTCAGGTTTTTTCTAAATATTTCTTTTCTGTCTGTTGTCCATGCTGAACGGTGTTTTAACCAGTCAGTTAAATTTTCGACCTGGCCGATTGTGTAATCGCTGCCGAATGAGTTGTCAATAATAAAATCTGCCTTTTTTTCTTTTATTTTCTGGCTCATCTGGGAATTGATTCTGTCCATGGCGGTTTCTTCAGTTAAAAAAGGATTTCGAGCCAGAAGCCTTTTTAACTGCAATTGAGGACCTATTTTTATAAACAGGACTTTGTCATAATTTTTTTCTTTCCCTGTTTCGTACAATAGCGGATTAAATATTGCTACATATTTTTCGCTTTCATTTTCTTTGACAAAATTATCCACATATTCTTCTACGGCCGGATGTACGATATTTTCAAGTTCTTTTCGAATTTCAGGATTTTTAAATACGAGAGTCCTTATTTTACTCCTGTCAATAAACTCATCATTATCCAATTCATGAAAGCCAAAGCTTCCAAACATGGTTTTGACCTTTTGTATTACCTCTTTATCCGAATCATATAATTTGTGACACACATCGTCTACATCTATGCACTTTATTTGAAGATTCTCAAAATATTTTTGTACGGTTGATTTACCGGACGCAATATTTCCTGTCACTCCCAGCCTATATGCTTCAAAATTCGGATTGTATGTTTTGTACGAGCAGACTTGCATTTATTATTTCCCGGTTTTAAATGTTTCAACAAAATAATTATACACAGGCTCCGGAACAAACATCTTAATTCGTTCAAAAGACTTATTTGCTAACAGTTCTCTTACAACACTTGATGAAGTTGCTTTGTTTATTGAAGAAGCAAATAAAAACACTGTTCGGATATCAGGTTCAAAGTCTTCATTGAGAGATGCTATTTGCATTTCGTCATTAAAATCCATAACAGAACGCATTCCTCTTAGAAGATAATTAGCACCGTGCTGTTTTGCATAGTCTACAGTCAAACCTTCGTACGAATCAACTTCGACATTATCCAAGTCTTTTACACAACTTTTTATGAGCTCCGTCCTTTTTTCAAGAGGAATTAAAGGAGTTTTTTTCGAGTTTTTACCGATAAGAACAATAAGTTTATCAAATAATTTTGAGCCTGCTTTTACAAGATCAAAATGTCCGTTTGTAATAGGATCAAAAGTCCCGGCATAAACTGCCACTCTTTGCGCTTGATTCTTAAAATTTACGTTTCTGGTTTGTTGTGATTTACGAATTTGCATTGACCTGCTGTAATTATAATTGTTAAGCTGTATTTTCATAGTGGTCTCCAAATGTGTATACAAACATATAAAAACCCGTAAAAAAAAATTTTGCTAGCAAATTATAAAAATACGAAATAAAAAATTATTTTATTTCAAAATCAATACTGGTATTTTCGTCGTTGCCTTTTTTCATGCCGGTTATAAGTTCGTATACATAAGCTGTGATTAATCCAGAAAAACCATTAAACAGAGCGCTTATGCCTGCCATAAATATAATTAAAAGCAACATAACTACTGTTGATCCCAATCCGCCCGTAAGGAAAAATCTCATAAAACCTTGCGTATACGATGGTATAAGCCATCCCAGAAGCATACTAATCGGAGTATATATAATTGCAAATGCTATAAACGATACAAAACCTATAATTGCACCGAAAATACAGCCTTCACGTATACTTATTATACCAATCAAGTCATTTTGTTTAAGATAAGCCAAAATAAATGCAGAAAGGAATATTATTAACACAAAAAAGCTTATTGCGCTTACATAAGGTATTATTGTAACAAAACCTAAAATCGCACCAGCGAATGCACTGAGTATTGCAATTTGTTTTAGTATAAGTAAGTTCATTTTATTTTCTCCTTCTTGTTTCTTTAAAAATGCCAATTATTCGCAGGATATATATCCTCTTATTGCGGTATATGCAGCAACATAGGGCGATGCAAGGTAAATAAATCCTTTTGTATTTCCCATTCGGCCTTGAAAATTTCTGTTCTGAGTTGCAAGGCAAACTTCGCCGTCACCAAGGATTCCAGCATGCACTCCCACGCATGGTCCGCATCCAGGAGGTAATATAGAGGCATTTGCCTCTACAAATATGTCAATCAAGCCTTCGTTCAAAGCCATTTTATAAACATCTCTTGATGCGGGACAAATAAGCATTCTAAGATCAGGATGAACTGTTTTGCCCTTCAAGATTTCAGCAACAATTCTCAAATCCTCAATCCTTCCGTTAGTGCATGTTCCGACATAAACCTGATTGACTTTAACATTTTTAAGTTCGCTCACCGGACGGGTATTATCAACTGTATGCGGGCAAGAAACGGTAAAAGGAACATCTTCCGCATTTATTTCAATAATTCTTTCATATTCGGCATCCTTATCGGGTTCAATTTTTCTATATTTATCCCCTCTGCCTCTTTCTTCAAGGAATGCTTTTGTTTTATCATCAGCAATAAACAATCCGCATTTTGCACCAGCTTCAACAGCCATATTAGCGAGTGTAAATCTCTCGGACATTGGCATATTGTCAATGGTTTCACCTGTAAATTCCAACGCTTTATATGTTGCCCCGTCAGCCCCAATCATACCAATTAAATGCAACATTAAATCTTTTGAGCAAATTCCCTCTCTAAATTTACCCCTGACAACAATTTTAAAGGTTGCGGGAACTTTCAACCATGTTTTTCCAAGTGCCATTCCTACGGCAATATCAGTTGAGCCCATACCTGTTGCAAAAGCACCTAACGCTCCTGATGTGCAAGTATGCGAATCTGCGCCAATAAGAATCTCTCCAGGGTTAACATATGATTCAACGAGCCTTTGGTGGCAAACACCGGATCCTGTTTCTGAAAGAATTGCTCCGTATTCTTTAGCGAATTCTCTTAATACCATGTGGGTATTTGAAAGCTCTTTTCTGGGACTCGGCGACGCATGGTCAATAAATAAAATCGTGCGTTCAGGATTTTTCAATTTATAAGTTACTTTACCACCACCCAGTTTTTTAAATTCTTGAACGGTTAACGGACCTGTACCATCCTGAACTGCAGTAACATCAACCTTTGATATAACAAGTTCACCCGAATGTACGTCTTTACCAGAATGCTCCGATATTATTTTTTCAACAAGTGTCTGCCCCATAAAATATCCCCTTATTTACTTATAATATATCACAAACTTGCATGTTTATATTAAAATATAAATAAAAATTTTTACGAATAATAACACGGGAAATTATAATGACGTATAACTTAAAATATACATGTTTGTTTGGCGGAGGCGCAATAAGAGGACTCGCTTATGTCGGAGCTGTAAGAGCACTTGAAGAACTTGGTGTAGAATACGATATAATCGGTGGTTCTTCCGTCGGTTCTGCATTTGCAGCACTGATTGCCTGCGGATACAAATCATACGAGCTTGAAAATCTTTTTATGAAAGTTAATTTTGAACTTTTTAAAGATATTCATTTTGGGATAGGAAAACCATTTGCTCTTAGCAGAGGTGAAATTTTTGTGGATTGGCTTAATGAATTAATTTCAAGAAAAAGAGAAGGAGAAAACAAGCAAAATCTAACTTTTAAAGAGCTGGAGCAGGATTTGGTAATCATTACTACAAATCTTAAAACGTTTACAACACAAGAATTCTCAAAATTTAAAACTCCTGATTTTGAGATAGCAAAGGCAATAAGGGTATCTTCAAGCATGCCCGGTTTAATGCCACCTTTCAAATACAATGGAGGAGAACTTGTTGACGGTGATTTGCAAAAAGCCTCGCCTATGTGGAAGTTAACGGAGACTTTAAATAATTCAGATAGCAGAATTATGGAGTTTCGGCTTGAAGGGGATTGTTCAAATGAAGCTAAAAATCCGATTTCATTTGTGAATACGATATACAGCTGTGTAACTGATATTGCAACATCTTTTGTAACGGAAGTATATGGTCAAAATGATAGATATGACTGTATAAGAATTAATACCGGAAGCATTTTCTTTGCTGATTTCAATCTTGACAAAGAATCCAGAAGAAAACTTATAAACAGCGGATATGAACAAACTATGAAATATTTTAAGGAAGTTCTTCCGGCAAAAAAAGAAAAACTGGGGCAGATATATTCGAGTGCTCTTAATTATCTGAAAAATGCACATAAAGGTCTTAAGTCGAATAACGTTGAAGAAGTTCAATGGTGGTTCGGGGATTTATTTACACTACTGTGTGAAAATAAAGAAATTATTGACCGAAATATTTATAACAGAATTGAAAACTTGAAAAATATGTTAATGGATTCGTCCTCAAGATTCTTGATTTTTTATACCAAATTTAACGGTAGAAAAAATCTGGAAAATGAGATGCAGGAAGTAATTAACATCGTTGAAGAACGGGTTGGGGAAATTAAATTTTTTATGCAAAATTTTAATGTAAATAAATAGCAAAAAAATTTTTTACGGGTTTTCATGTCAGTATGGGATTCAAGCAATCATTAGAAAAAACACTGATTAAATTAGGTCAAAATAACAGCCCAACTTATATTGCAATGGGAATTGCAATGGCTAAGGGTATTTTTCGTCCTACATTTACAATGATGGACAAAAAAGAAAGCTATGAAACAAAACGCTATACAGCATTAAGAGAAGGTTTGACAGAATTGGTTGCAATTCCTATTTATTATTTTAGCGGAGTTTTTAGTAAAAAAGCTGCAGCAAAGCTCGCTGTACCAAAGAACTTTATGTCAAAAGAAATGTATAAAAGACATCTTGCCGGTGACAAATCAGCAGAAGTCGCAAATGCTTTTAGGCATGCAGAAGAACTTGCAAAGATTAATTTACCAAAAATAACTTCGGGCGCAGCATTTGCAGGTGTATGTGTGTCGGCACTTTTACTTATTCCTTTTGCATGTTCTGTCATAATAAAACCCGTTATGAAAATGATTGAAAAAAGGGGTAAAAATAATAAAATAAGTACACAAAGTGAAATAAAGCAACCAGAAAAGCCGATAAACACACTAAACACATTTAAAGGATTTAATACAAATATCGGGATGAAAGTAGGTGGAGTATGATAGATAAAATCGCAGGAATACTTTCAAACTCGGCATTATACGGTATCACACAAAACACTGCAGCGAGTGTTTCAATTGAAACGACTTTAAAATCGATAGGCAGACCGGGCTTTATACTTATAGATAAGGATATTGCCCCTGAAACAAAAAAATACGCCGCTACAAAAGAATTTTTCTATCAAGCTATTTGTCTTGCCGTTTATCTTTTGGTAATTCCGCCGATTTTTAAAGCCGGCTCCTTTAAACTCGGCAAAAAAATATTCGGTAAGGAACATCCTGAATTCAACAAATTCAAGAATGTTAAAGAATACCTCGATTATCATAAATATGCTAAAAAATTCCCGAATGATAGATGTGCATCGCTTAAAAAAGTTAAATCTCAAAACAAATTCCAACACGATGGGCTTCGTGAAGAGTTATTAAATAAACAGAATCCTGAAACTTTTGACCTGATTAAAGGAACGGTCGAGGCTGGAACTTTTGTAGGGACTCTCTTGGGACTTGCTATTCTTGCACCGGAAATCAGTCATCACCTTATCCATCCGATTATGAAATTATTTCATTTGGATAATAAACCTCAAGAAAAAACCGATATAAAAGCATAACAGTTGCGTTTTGACGTTAATATTTGTTGAAGTATAATATTTTTATGAATATTATTGAGGAATTTGATACAATTGCTGCTATTGCGACTCCGTTTGGGAACGGAGGTGTCGGAGTTATCCGTATTTCGGGCGACAAGTCTTTTGAAATAGCGGAAAAGATATTTACCAATCCGGATTTTAAACCGCAAAAATTTAACCATGGCTGGATTGTTGATGGAGAAATAAAGATTGATGAGGTTATCGTTCTCCCGTTTTTCTCTCCAAACAGTTATACAGGAGAAAACGTTATAGAAATTCAGTGCCATGGTGGGGTCAATGTTGTTAAAAATATTTTAAATCTTGTATTAAGACACGGTGCAAGAATGGCAGAAAAAGGTGAATTTACCAAACGGGCGTTTTTGAATAAAAAAATGGATTTATCCCAGGCAGAAGCTGTTGCAGATATAATTCATTCCAAAACGTCGGAATTCGCAAAAGTTTCCGTAAAAAATCTTTCAGGTTCTCTAAAATTTAAAACAGATGCAATAAGAAATAAAATTTTTGAAGTTTTATCAAAAATTACCGCAGGCATTGATTTTCCGGAGGATGTTAAAGAACCGGAATATGAATATTTGACAGAAACCTTTGAAAATATAATTAAGGATATAGATACGGTTCTTTTAGGTGCAAAAGCCTCGGATATCTTGCGACAAGGAATTTCTGTTGCTGTAATCGGGAAACCGAATGTCGGGAAGTCATCATTGTTTAATGCATTGTTGAATCACGATAGAGCCATTGTTACAGATATTGCAGGAACTACAAGAGATGTAATAAAAGAAACTCTGGATTTGGGTATTCCAGTTACACTGATTGATACTGCCGGAATCAGAGGTTTGAATGAAAATGAGGACAAGGTTGAATCGATAGGTATTGAATATTCCAAACAATCACTGAACGAGGCTGACCTAATTCTTTTTGTTTATGATATTTCGGAAGGTCTGACGGAAGAAGACAATAAAATCCTTGACCTTGTTAAGGATAAAAATTGTATCATGGTTGGGAATAAATCTGATATTCAATCAGGCAATCAGAAGAATACTATAAACTCATTGTATATTTCTGCTCTTACCGGAGAAGGAATTGATGATTTAAAACGGGTTTTAATCTCAAAGGTTTGCGATATTGAACCTGAAAATCTGGAATATGTTACGAATTCCCGTCAACAAGCGTGCTTAAATCGTGCAAAATCAGCCTTAGAGCAAGCATTAATTGCATCACAGTTAAAGGAACTTCAGGACTTAATCTCTATTGACGTAAAATCTGCACTGCTGGCTTTGGATGAACTCACCGGAGAGCTGATTACCGATGATATTTTAGATAATATTTTCGAAAATTTTTGTATCGGTAAATAGATTAATTAAACGCAAAAAAAAACCTTTCGTGGATGAAAGGTTCGGAATTTTTGTTAATTCCTCGTGTTAGAAGGTTAGTGTGTAGGTTTTATGAAAGGTTTGTGTTATGTGCTTTGTTATCGCTTACATATATATAAAGTATTTAACTTTTGTATAATTTCACAAGTTGAAATTATTGTTACAATTCTTTACAAACTTCCTTAATTGTAAAGAATTGTAAAGTTATTAGATTAAAATAAGCAATTTTTTATCAAAGAAATACTTTATATATATAAAAGGAATATACGAGGTGAAAAATATGTTTTATTTTAATTGTACACCAATGTGGATATCAGATATGCTCTGGAACGGAGCTTTTGGTTCAGCAAACTTAGCGTGGAATAGAAGGAATACCGCAATTGATGCGATAATTGAGATGAATCAGAGCAGCTGCATTTGGGGCGGCGGTTTTTATTCATACTATGATAATTTTGATAGCTATTGCTTCAATTCTTTAAATAAATGGCTTGAAATAGGCAAAAATAACATGGCAAATCAAGCTGGCGGAGGCAGCTGGTGGAATTTTGGCAACGGTAGCGGGACAAAAACTCCATCAACAACAAACGAACCTAAAGCTGAAACCCCTGAAGAAATTCAGGCTAAAGCGGATTATAAAGAACTCGAAAAATTAATGAAAATAATTGCAGATTTCCTTAAAACTCAAGGTGGTTCAAGCACAGCTGCAACACTTGAAGCTCTAAACAATCTTTTAAACAAACCTACCGGAACAACTTGGACTCAAAGACTCGCTGATTTGAAAGTGTACTACAATAAATTCAAAAATGAATTTATGGGTGGTGCGACAACAGATGCAGATAAAAAAGCAATGTATGACTTTATTTTCAAAAACATAAAATTAGGTAATAAACTTGTCGGAGACCTTCTGAAAGAAATCGGTTATCCTGATACGGATTCCACAATTACGAAAACAGCACAAGACATTCGTAGAGACATAGAAAGAATGAAGGATAAATCCAGTGATAAATTTGAAACAGTTGAAAACAGTGTTACTAAAGAAACAGTGCTTCAGACCATAAGCGAATATAATACTACTTATTCTGAGAAGAAACCAGAGAAAACATTAATGAATGATATTGTAGAGGCATTTAATACGGTTTCCGGTGAAAATAAAATGACCGCCAGAGGTGGTGCAGAACACTTAATTAATGCATTAATCGAAAAAGCTCAAGTTTCAGTAGATAATATCGGTGGAGAAACAGGAACAAATATACAAACAGCTATTGATAACTTAAAAGATAAGATTAAATTGTTTGAAAAATCAGACATAAATGATGCTGACAAAACCAATCTTGTTAATGCATTCAATGACTTGTATATAATGGTAAGAATGGCAGAAACCAAAAATATCGAGCGTCAATTAAGTGATAATTATGGAAAAATTGACAACACAATATTCTCTGCAAATGACGGTTACTTTGTTGAACAAACAATAAAAGATCTTGCGACTGAAGGGCTTCAAGCCAGATATGATGGCCTTAAAACCAAGGTAAAAAGAGAGGCCGGTCGTGGATTTTCAAATCCTGCATCCAGCGGTGCAGCACAGACAGGTGGCACAAATGGAGCTAATAACGGATCTAATAACAGCGGTAATAATGTTGTAAATAATGATACAAGTGGTATAACAATATTGCAGCAGGAAGGTTCAATCGAGGCAGCATATACTTTAGATGGAAAAACTATCTATGTTTGTAAGAATGATGTTTATAATCCTACTACTAATGAAAAAGTATTCAGCGCTGGTGAATACGTTAAAGATGACGGTGCGAACGGTGTAATATTAATAGACAATGATGAACTTAATGCTGTTCTTGCGAATGATAACGTTCAACCTATAGGAAGTATTAAAACATCAGACGGATATCAGGTATTTATATGTACTGCAGATAATACAACACTAGGGCTTGAAGCCGGTATATACTATATTTTCAAAGATGGACAATATGAAGAATGTAACAATATAAGCAATGAAGACGGCTTGGTTGGGTTAGGTTGCTTTGAAGTTGATACGGCAAATTCAACTGCTGAAACCAAAGTTTATAAATGTAAACGTAACAGCGTTTGCGGAATGACTTTTGACGGGCTGGAAACCGGCAAGTTGTATACATTTGAAAACGATCAGCCTAAGCTTTATACACCTGACGAAGAATAAATTAAACATATTTTATGACAAACAAGAGTCGATTTATCTAAATCGGCTCTTGTTGTTTTTTGTTATTAAAATTTAATTGCAATTGTAACAAATTGTAAATTTACTCCATTAAAAAGAGCAATTTTTTAACAAAAATATACTTTATATATATAAGGAACATAAACACAGGAGGATAATACCATGTCAGGAGTATCATCAGTTGGGAACGATTCAATCCCAGCACAAAGGAAAAGATTAAATCTTTCATCAAATCCGACTGGAAATAATAATAACGGATCACAGGCTATACCTATAGGACAGAGTAATACGGGGCATATATCTGGTACCAGTTTCTCTGGTACAGGTGGTTCTACTTGTACAAGTCGTGATGAACTTAAAGGTTTAGACTTAAATAATTTGCCGCAAAATGAAATATTGGGTACATTAACCGGTACACAATTTGATAATGCAAATGTATTTGTAAAACATAAAAAGGTAGGTAGCGTTCAAATATACAAAGCATTTACACAATGTGCTAAAGGTGAAATGATTGCTCATTATTATATAATGGAAAGTTCGCAATTTTATGAAGTTGATGCTGAAGGAAATAAAATAAACGGTAATCCTATTTCTCCTAACAAAATGAGAGATAATCTTGTATCTGCAAATAAAATAAAAGAGTCTTTTAATAACAGAGCAGCCGCAGAGAAGTCATTAGGTGTATCCGGCGACAGAGTTTACAGAGAATTATTGGGTTATACGGATTCTGATATCCAAAAAAGAATCGGTAAAGCTATGGATGCAATAAATGAAAATAATGTAGTGCCATTCTTGAAAGATTATTATAAAGCTTCAGGATATTCACCAAAAGGCAATAATAATTCTTACCGCCGCAGTAAACATGGATTAATCGAACGAACAGAGAATAAACATGACAATAATGGTGAGAATATATCAATGGCTCAGCAAAAAAAAGTTATTTCCAGCTTATTAAAAGCGGCAGAGAATTGCGGACTTGAAAATACAGAAGAATACAGAGCTGTCAATAGTCTATACACCGACTATACAGAAGGAATATATTCGGGAAAAACAGACTTTAGAGGCCATTCCAGAAAAGGTTCCTGGGCACGCAATTTAAAAAATAAAGCTGAATCCATTCTTATTGGAGCAGGGGCTCTCGGAATAGTTGGTGGTATATGTGCAATTGCAGGCGCAACTATATTGGGTCTTACAGCTTGGCCACTTGTTGGCGTAGCAGCACTTGTAGGTGCGATTGGCGGTTTGGTTGCTGATGAGGCATTTCATGGCGCAGGTGGCGGATGGTACAAAGAAAGTGACAGTGAAAAACTTGATAAAAGTATGTATGCACTGTATCAGAAGATTATAGAAAAAACAGGCGACGCAGAACAAGCAAACTAGAGCAAGCAGAAAATAAGGAAAAGGATTTAAGTATAAAAAGAGGATGAAAAATATCCTCTTTTTTAATGATGGAATATTGTCATTTCCTGATATTTCTCTTATGAAGCAATAGATAATAACCTTTCGTTTAATTGTAACAAATTGTTAACATATAAAGTGTAAAAAGTACATATTTTTTATTTTTGGTTTTTTGTAGTATTATGTATAACGTTGTTAAAAATAATTTTATAAAGGAGGCACATGAATTGGCAGTAATATCATCTTCTATAGAAGCTCTGGAGGAGCAGCATCTGGACAGAGTTAATTTAGGTCAGCACGTCCTTGCAGAGTTTTTTGAATGTGATTCTAACATCCTCAACAATATTGATAAAGTTGAAAAATTCATGATAGATGCAGCGCTTGAATGCGGTGCAACAATTGTACAAAAATGTTTTCATATGTTTAACCCCTATGGTGTTAGCGGCGTAGTTATTATCTCCGAAAGCCATCTTGCTATACATACTTGGCCTGAATTAGGCTATGCAGCGGTTGATTTGTTTACCTGCGGTACTAAGTGTGATCCAAAAGTTGCTTACGAATTTTTGAAAAAAATGTTTAATTCAAAAAAGGCATCATTTACTGAACTTAAGCGTGGAATTATAGACCGTGAAACGCTAAAGCTTGCTGAACAGCCTTTTGAAGTCGCAGAACAGTTTGAGGGATAAAACTTAAAAATCCATTGCGCAACCAATTTTCATTACCATCGGAACCTTTCCGATATTTCGTATTTGTCTTTCAAAGTCGCTGATATTTACATTAATCTTATCAAATGTGTCATAGTGCATAGGAATAATGGTTGTTACTCCCAACCATTCAGCAGCCTTAACAGCAGCTTCTATATCCATTGTAAATACTCCACCCACAGGAAGCATTGCCAAATCCGGCTCATAGAATTCACCGATAGTTTTCATTTCAGAATTAAGCGCAGTATCGCCTGCATGATAGATTGTTTTGCCCTCAATCTCAAATACATAACCGCAAGGACAGCCTCCATAAGTGCCATCTACAAATGAGCTGGAATGAAAAGCCGGAACAGCTGCGACTTTTCCCCATTTATAATTGATTTTTGCGCCAAGTCCGATTCCGTTTGTCCTTACTCCGAATTTAGCGCAATAATTCGCCAATTCAAATATTCCGGTAATTTTCGCTCCGGTAACTTTGGCAATCTCGATAGCACTTCCGAGATGGTCAGAATGAGCGTGTGTCACAAAAATATCGTTTACTTTTGATGAATTATAATCTAGTATTTTAACCAAAAACGGATCAACCAAAATCTTATATTCGCCGGTTTTGATTTCAAATGCACTATGCCCCAGATAAGTTATTTTCATTGTTATATTTCTCCATCAATTTTCTTAATCGCTTATATTCTTTACCCCATTTTTGCATTGATTCAATTACCGGTTTCAGGGTATATCCTATATCAGTCAAATAGTATTCAATTTTCGGATTATCAATACCCTCTTCTTCCCGAATGACAAGTCCGTCAGATTCCATCTCTCTCAAGCATGCCGTCAGAACTTTTGCCGTGCATCCAAGTTTTTTCTTTAATTCAACAAAACGCTGTTCTTTGACAAGCAGCTCTTTTACTATTAAAAGTTTCCATTTTGCACCGACAAGTTGTAAAACGACCTTAACAGGATTCGATGATAAATCCCCGTAATTCATGATTACCTGTCCTCTTTGTTCTTTTCGGCATAATTCCAAAGTTCGAGTAATTTATCTTTTATCCCGAATCTTCCGAACCACTTTAACACTAATCTTTCCTCATAACCGAGTCCGCCGTTTAATTTATTAAACCCGTCCAATGTAAACATTGCTTCTGATATTGATATTCGTATTACCACGTGCGGCACTTGATTTTTCGCCGGATCCATCCATACCTTTATATTGTTATATTTCGCAACATTCATTGTCTTGACATTATGAGCGTCAGACTGTTCTTGCATAATATACCCTTTAAGGCTGTCTTCCATATCTTTAAACGTAGTCATCTTAAAATCCTTAAATCTCTATGCTATTTAGTATACCACATTTTAAATTTTGTGTATAATTATAATGATAATCTAAGGAGAACTTTAATGCTTGTTGTAATGAATTCCAATGCAACTGAACAACAGGTTGCAAATGTCGTTAAATCGATTGAAGCAAAAGGATTTGAGGCAAGAATATCACGAGGTGAGTTAAAAATAGTCATTTCTGCTATCGGAAGCAAACTGACCGATAAGCGTGATTTTGAATTGCTGCCGGGTGTAACTGAAGTTATACAACTTACTACAAATTATAAACTGACAACGAGGGCATTTAAAAATGAAGACACGATTGTTGAGGTAAACGGAGTAAAATTCGGCGGTAAATATGCAGGGATGATAGCAGGACCTTGTGCTGTTGAAACTTATGATCAAGTTGAAAAGACGGTGCAGGAACTCGTAAAATCAAATGTTAGAATAATTAGAGGCGGAGCTTTTAAACCCAGAACAAGCCCTTACGCATTTCAGGGAATTGGAGAAGAAGGTTTGAAAATCCTTAGAAGTGTTGCCGATAATTATGGTCTTGCGGTTGCAACTGAAATAATCGATGTTTCCCAGATAGATATGTTTATGAAATATGTCGATATTTTCCAAGTCGGTGCAAGAAATATGCAGAATTTTAATTTGCTTAAAGAACTTGGAACTGTACACAAGCCTATAATACTAAAAAGAGGATTGTCTTCTACTTATGAAGAATGGTTGCAATCCGCAGAATATATTATGACAGGTGGCAACGGACAAATTATATTATGCGAAAGAGGTATCCGTACTTTTGAAACTTACACGAGAAATACTCTCGATCTGGCGGCTATTCCCGTAGTCAAAAAGCTCAGTCATTTGCCGGTAATAGTTGACCCGTCACACGGTACAGGATTGCGAGATAAAGTTGAACCTATGTCCAGAGCAGCAATAGCTGCCGGCTGTGATGGCCTAATTATAGAAGTCCATTACAATCCTGAGTGCGCTCTCTGTGATGGGGCTCAGTCATTGTATCCGGAGCAATACAATGCTTTATATAAAGAGATTAAACAAATCGCACCTATTGTAGGGAAAGAAATACTATAAAAGAAAGAACACAAAATATGAAAGTACTAATATTAGCCGGCGGGCACGGAACAAGATTATCGGAAGAAACCGAACTTAGACCTAAACCAATGATTGAAATCGGAGGTCGCCCGATTTTATGGCATATTATGAAAATATATTCATACTATGGTTTTAATGAGTTCATAATTCTGACCGGCTACAAATCCCATATGATAAAAGATTATTTTGTACATTATTATCAGCAGTATTCTGATATAACTGTTGATATGATGAGCAATACAGTCGAAATTCACCGTATGCAGACTGAGCCTTGGAAGGTTACAATGCTTTATACAGGTCAGAATACTATGACGGGCAGTCGTATTAAAAAGGCAAAAGAATACATAGGAGATGAAAGGTTTTTACTTACGTATGGTGACGGAGTCGCAAATATAGATTTAAATGAGCTTATTAAATGTCACAATGATTCAAATAAATTGGCTACTGTGACAGCTGTACGTCCGTCAGGAAGGTTTGGTGCATTGGATATTGATGCCCAAAACAGTGTAAAATCTTTTATGGAAAAACCTAAAGGGGATGGTTCTTGGATAAACGGAGGATTTTTCGTATGCGAGCCGGAGGTATTTAACTATATACCCGAAGGGGATAACATAATGTTTGAAAATGAACCCCTTGAGAACCTGGCAAAATCAGGAAATTTAAATGCATATAAACATAACGGATTTTGGCAACCTATGGATACATTAAGGGATAAAAAATATCTTACTGATTTGTGGCAGACAGGCAAAGCACCATGGGCAGTGTGGTAAAACGGGAATGATTTTTTAATGGAGTTTGATTCTTATAAAAATAAGCGTGTATTTATAACAGGTCATACAGGGTTTAAGGGAAGCTGGCTTAGCGTGTGGCTCGCCAAAATTGGGGCTGAGGTTTGCGGATATTCTCTTGAATCAAATACAAATCCATCTATGTTTGAAAGTTTGGAGATTAAAAATAAAATCTCAAAATCAGTTATTGGTGACATACTTGACGAAAAATTTTTGGAGAGAACTCTGGATGATTTTCAACCTGACATAATATTTCATCTGGCTGCACAGCCGCTGGTCAGAGAATCATACAGCCAGCCTGTTTTGACATACAAAACTAATGTTATCGGGACTCTAAATTTATTAGAAGCTGCAAGAGTCTGTAAATCAGTAAAAGCGTTTGTTAATGTAACTACGGATAAATGCTACGAAAACAAAGAAGTCGCAAAAGGATACATAGAAACAGATTCTCTTGGCGGTTATGACATGTATTCTTCGTCAAAAGCCTGTTCTGAAATATTATCTGCATCATACAGACAGTCATTTTTAGAGAACGACGGTTTTGCACTTGCAACAGCACGAGCTGGAAATGTAATAGGCGGAGGAGATTGGGCTAAAGACCGGCTCATTCCGGATTGTGTCAGAAATATTGAGAATAATAAATTAATTGAAATCAGGAATCCAAATTCTGTCAGACCGTGGCAGCACGTACTCGAACCTTTATCCGGATATTTAATGCTTGGTGAAAAATTGCTGAATGAGGGTCAAAATTATGCCGAGAGTTTTAATTTCGGCCCCTATGAGAATTCGGCAATTAAAGTTTCTGAAGTCGTTGATAAATTTATAAACTATTATGGCAAAGGTGAATTCGTTACAAACAAAACTGACAACCTTCATGAAGCAGAGCTTCTAATGCTTGATATTAAAAAAGCTTCACAGAAGTTGGGTTGGAAACCAAAGTATAGTATTGACAAAGCCATAAAAACTACAGTTGATTGGTACAAAAATTTTTATAATAGTAAGACTGATATGTATGCATACACAGTCAGCCAAATAAATAAATATGAAGGATTTTTATCTTGAAGAAAAAAATATTACTAACAGGCTCCGGTGGTTTTATCGGTAAAAATATAAAAGAAAGTTATCTTTTTGATAAGTATGAATTTATCAGTCCTCGTTCGTTTGAGCTTAACCTGCTTGATACGGAGGCAGTAGACGATTTTTTTAAGGATAAAAGGTTTGATGTCGTTATTCATTCAGCTTGCAAACCAGGTCACAGAAATGCAAAGGATTTGTCGAATATACTTTCTTCAAATCTTCTTATGTTTGAAAATCTTGTTCGCCACTGTGATAAATACAATAAATTTATCAACTTTGGTTCTGGCGCAATTTATAATATGTATTCAGATATAACCGATGCAAAAGAGGATAATATTTACGAAAAAATCGGAAATGACGACCACAGTTTTTGCAGGTATGTGGTCGGAAAACGTATAGATTCCCTCTATATGGAAGGAAAATCTTTTGTTGATTTAAATATTTTTGGTATTTTTGGGAAATATGAAGACTGGGAAATCAGATTTCCTTCCAATGCCGTTTGTAAAGCGATACATGATTTACCGATAACAATCAGACAGAACAGGAGATTCAGCTATCTAGACGTAAATGACCTTATGCCAATTCTGGAATTTTTTATTGAAAATAAGACCAAATATTCGTCTTATAATGTTTGCCCGGATAAATCTACAAGTCTTGTAGAAGTTGCAGAAATAGTAAGAAATATAAGCGGTAAGGATATTGATATAATAATTAAAAAAGAAGGTTACGGATTCGATTACACCGGTGATAACAGTCGTTTGCACAGTGAATTTAAAGACCTTCATTTTACAGACTTAAAAGATTCTTTGTATAATTTATACAAATACTATGAACAAACTAAAAAAAACATTGATAAAAATTTATTGCTGGAGGACAAATAAATGAACAACCTTGAAAAACGAATGATAACAGCATTAGAGGATTTAAAAGAGAACCATCACGTTATTGGTGTGAAAGCTGAATTTGAAGCAGAAGGCACCAGACTTGAAGAGGCGATAAGATTAAAAGAAGTCGTAACCAGAGCAGGACTCGACCTGACAATCAAAATTGGAGGGTGTGAGGCATTAAAAGATATGTACGATGCCAGAGTTATAGGTGTTAATGCTATGGTAGCACCGATGATTGAAACACCTTATGCATTAAAGAAATATATAAAATCGGCCAAGATGGCATTTCCGGAATGTGAAAGAAAGGAAGTAAAGCTCTTAATAAATATAGAGACGATAACAGGCTACAATAATCTAGATGATATATTATCGGCAGATGAGGCGGAAATGTTAGCTGGGGTAGTATTCGGACGAGTAGATATGTGCGGTTCAATCGGTCTTACGAGGGAAGATATAAACTGTGATGAGATTTTTAATTATGCAAGCAGTGTTGCGGAGAAAACTCTAAAATATAAAAAAGAATTGGTAATCGGAGGTGGTGTTTCAAAATATTCAATTCCCTTTTTCCAAAAATTGCCTCCCAAAAGCTTGACTCGATTTGAAACAAGAAAAATTATTTTTGACGCAAAAGCTATGGATGATAAAAATACAGATAAGGGTCTTATGAAAGCCGTTGGTTTTGAATTAATGTGGCTCAAAAATAAAAGAGATTTCTATAAAAATATTTACGATGAGGATTTTCAACGACTTCAAATGTTGGAATACAGATACAAAGAATTTATTGAAAAAGCCGGCGGAATTTATGAATAATACCATTAAAAACTATATTTTTGATTTAGACGGAACATTGATTAATTCGTGCAATGAGGTCTTGGAATGTTTTAAAAAAGCCTTTAATGTAACCGGATACCCTCTGGATGAAAGTCGTTTAACAGATAATTTAATAGGACCGCCGCTTAGAGAAATTATTTTAAATATTGCGCCAGAACTGGATGATGAAAAGATTTTGAATGAAATAACTTTGAATTTTAGAAATATTTATGACAACGATACGAATGATTCAAGTGTATTATATGACGGAATTTTTGAATTTTTGACTAAACTGAAAGAATCCGGTAAAAAAGTATTTTTGGCAACACTTAAACCGACAAAACCTACTCAGAGAATTTTACGTGATTTTCTGCCGGATATATTTGATGATGTTTATACGATTGATAAATTTCAAAAGCATATAACAAAAAAAGAAATGATATTGGATATTATAAAAAAATACAATCTCAATAAATCCGAAACTTTAATGTTAGGCGATGCCGCATCGGATGCGATTTCTGCGAACGAAGCCGGAATAACGAGTGTCGGTGCACTATGGGGTTATGGTGATAATAAAGAGGATTTAATTGAAAATTCCAAATATGTAATAAGCAGGATAGAGGAACTGGGATGTTTGAAAATATAAAAGAATATTACATTATGGGATTTGGTAATCTTGGAAAATATTTGGAAGTATTTTTCAAAGATTATGGTGAAATGACCTTTAGAGGTTTTATTGATAACAAGCAGGAAGGAACCGCCAATGTAATTATTTATAAACCTGAAAACGTGCCGAATAAAAATATTCCTGTTTTTGTTGGAAGTATAAATTACACGTATGAAATGACCGTCCAATTAAGGAATCTTGGATTCAAGAATATCATAACTTTTGCTGAATTAACTCTTAGATATCCGGACCTTCAAAAATATAACCAGTCTTATATAGGGTTGCGAGAAGATTATATAAATAACACTGACAAGTACGAAAAAGTTTATAAATTGTTTGCAGATAAAAAATCAATTGATATTTTAGATACAATTATTGAATACAGAAAAACATATAATGTCGATTTATATGCTCAAATAGCTGATTCTCCGATGCTGCAGTATTGTGATAATATTGCACCAAGAAATATGCAAGTGTATGTTGACGGCGGGGCATTTGACGGTGACTCTGTCTTAAGGGCAATACAAAACGAATTCGAAATGGAAAAGATATATTTCTTCGAACCGGATGAAGCATCTATTAATCAAGCCAAAGAAAATCTTAAAAATATAAATAAAAATATAAAATATCTGCCTTATGGCATATCGGACAAGGAAAAAGTTTTAAAATTTGTATCAAATAATGCTTTTAGTTCACATTTTTCCGAAAAAGGAAACAAACAGGTTAAATGCGTAGCTTTAGATGATATTATAGAAGAAGATAGGGCATTTATTAAGCTTGATATAGAAGGTGCAGAGTACGATGCAATTCTGGGAGGGGAAAAACTATTTAAGAATAAATCTCCTTTTGCAATATGTGTGTATCATAAGCCGGAGGATATTTACAGAATTCCGTTTTTAATTAATGAAATTTCAAATAATGGTTACAAGTTGTATTTAAGACATTACACTAATAATATTTTGGAAACAGTGTTATATGGAGTAGCAAATGATTAAACTCTCAGATTATGTAATAAAAAGATTAAAAGAAAAATATAATGTAGCAAGAGTGTATATGATACCAGGAGGCGGTGCTATGCACCTGAATGACAGCATCGGCAGGTACATTCCTTATGTTTGTAATCATCACGAGCAAGGCTGCGCTTTTGCTGCAGAAGGTCAGGCAAGATATACAAACGATTTGGCTGTTGTATGCACAACATCAGGCCCTGGGGCTTTAAATGCCGTCACCGGCGTATTTGGCCAATGGACTGACAGTGTGCCGGTTTTGTATATATCGGGACAAATAAAGCGTGCCACACTTATGGCATCTTATCCGGATTTAAAAATAAGGCAGATAGGTGATCAGGAGGTTAATATAATCTCTGTTGTAAAATCTATTACAAAATATGCAATTTGTGTTACAAAGCCTGAAGAAATCAAATATCATTTGGACAGGGCAATTTATGAAGCATTAAACGGTCGCAGAGGGCCTGTATGGCTTGATATACCGCTTGATATTCAAAGCGCGATGATTGATGAAAATAATTTAATCGATTTTATTCCGGAAAAAGAATATAAAGCTGATTTAAGATTAAATGAAGCAGTTGAACATTTAAGTATTGCAAAAAGGCCGCTCATTGTGGCAGGTCACGGGGTGAGGATATCTGACCAAATAAGTCTATTAAAAGAGTTTATTACAAAATTTAATTTACCAATTGTATCTACATTCAATGGGGCAGACATAATTGAAGAAACCAATCCAAATTATATCGGAAGGATAGGTACAATAGGACAGCGGGCAGGAAATTTTGCATTACAAAACGCTGATTGCGTACTATTTTTGGGCACCAGAAACAATATAAGACAGTCAAGTTATAATTGGGAAAGCTTTGCGGATAAAGCATTTAAAATCGTTGTTGATATTGACAAATCGGAATTAGAAAAGCCGACCGTTAAACCGGATTTGGCGATAAATGCTGATTTAAAAGATTTCTTGCCGGAATTATACAATTATATTCTGAAAAATAATATAACGTTAGAGAAAGACAATTCCTGGATAGAATTTTGCAAAAATCTTAAAAATAAATATGATTTTTACAAAACGGAAGCTTATAAACAAAAAACAAAAATTATTAATCCGTATTACTTTTTCCGTAAATTATTTGAATCCTTACCTGAGAATTCTCACATAGTAACAGGTAACGGAACTGCTTGTGTACTGTCATTTCAGACAGGAATTATCAAAACGGGGACAAGGTTAATATATAATTCCGGAAATGCGACAATGGGATTTGATTTACCGGCAGGAATTGGTGTAAGTATGGCTGATAATCATAGCGAAGTGATTGTTATAACGGGCGATGGTTCTATAATGATGAACTTGCAGGAACTTCAGACCATTAAGAATCTGAACTTACCTCTAAAAATATTTGTAATAAACAATGACGGTTATATTTCAATGAAGCAGACGCAAGGAAACTTTTTTGAAGGACGTTTAACAGCTGCAGACAGTTCGACGGGAGTTATATGTCCGGATTTTATGAAACTTGCAAAAGGGTTTGGGATAAAAGGCATTAAAATTGAAAACCCCAAAGATATTGAGAGTAAAATTAAAAAAATATTATCTTTCCGTCAACCCGTAATTTGCGAAGTTAAAGTTGAAAAGAATTATATTTTTCAGCCCAAATTATCTTCTAAAAAACTTGAAGACGGTTCATTGGTGTCATCAAGACTTGAAGATATGTATCCGTTTTTGGATAGAAATGAATTTGAGGAGAATATGATAAATGACTAAAAAAACGTGTAACTGGTTGAATAAAAATGAACTTTCCGGCATGCAAATACGTAATGACGGTAATATGTATCCTTGTGCAATAAGGTGGATTCCTTTATCTAATGAGCCCTCAAAGTATAAAGATTACAAAAATCTTACACTAGATGATATTCAGGAGCTCAGGGTAAAAATGTCAGGAGAAATTAATGAAGGAAAGCATCAGGAATGCCAAAACTGTCCGTTGCTTCACAATGTCTCGGATGGTGAGGATTCTTCTGTAGGGCCGATTAAACATTTAATTTATCATCCGCATACACTTTGTACATTGGATTGCAAATATTGTTTTTATACTTCTGAGCAGAAGTCTATTCCCATTTCTCCGGAATACGAAGATGTATACGAAAATATTAAACATTTTTATGATATCGGGCTACTGAATAAAGAACAGTTTTGCCTGGATTTAGGCGGTGGTGAGCCGACTTTGCTTAAAAATATAGATAAAACAATTGAATTTATGAGCAACACATGGGAGAATTCAACTTTTTGTTTAATGTCCAATTCGACTGTTACGGATAAAGTTAACGAACTTATTGCAAGTTTAAAGGGCAAATACAATAATGTAAAAAAATGTCTTATAACTTCAATCGATTGCGGAACAGCAAAGACATATGCAGATATTAGGCGAAAAGATTATTACTATCAGGTAGCGAATAATTTGTATAATTATGTCAAAAATAATGTCTTTGATGAAGTTTTATTGAAGTATATTTTTCTAGATGACTTATCAAATGCTGATGACGATAATATTTTCGGATTTTTACACCTTTGTAAATATCTGGATATGGTTAATAAAGATGTTATCAAAATATCATTGGATGTTGATTGGCAAAAAAGAAAACATACAGATGGTTTAATCCCTGATGAGATATTGAGAACCATCGCCAGAATGTATTATTTCATCACAGAAATTCTAAAAATCGATTATTATTTTGCGAGTGATTATTTAAATGAAAGCACTCAGAACGGAAAAATGGCCGTTGAGAAGATTCTAAAATATTCAAAAGAATATGTAGGACAAACAAAAACAGAAAGGGAACTGTATGAAACAGAGGTATTACAGCAAAACTGTTATAACATCGTTCCGCCAAAATGTAACTGTATCAAAGAAAAATCAATAAAAGATAAGTTGCAGATAGCTATTATTACATATAACCGAAAAGAATATCTGGAAAGGACTCTGGCTCAGCTTTTGTCTAAAGAATCACCGGTAAAAGATTTTGATATTACGATTCTGGATAATGCCTCAACTGACGGGACAAGTGAATTGGCTGAATTATATTCTCAGAAGTATCCAAATCTTACACACGTAAGACATTCCATAAATATTGGCGGGAACGGCAATGTGATAAAAGCATTTGAACTTGCTATAGCGAGTGGTAAGGAGTATTTCTGGGGATTATGTGATGATGACAAGTACGATTTTTCAAACTGGAAAGAAGTAGAAAATTGTATAGAACAGAAAAAGGATATAATTTGTCTGAGTAATTACGGAATACTGTATAACAATGGTGAAGAACCGAGTCTTTCTGACAAACTTATGCAGATGACCTTTTTCCCCGCAGGAATATACAGAACGGATTTACTCGAATCCAATGTTCTTATGAATATGACATATTCAATATCGGATTGTTTCCCTCATATGTGTGCAACAATCCATGCAATTAATCAAAATAAAGAGATTTATGTTTTGTCAGAACCGGTTGTGTTCAACGGACTTCATTGCAACAAGCAATGCTCCGAAATTTCATATACCAGAGGGGCGGCTAATACGGAAAAAGCCATCCGATTGGAATATTCCTCATGGATATTAGGTTATGCCAATATTCTGAATTTGCTTCAGCGCAAGCGCAAGTTTAAAAAAGAATTATTTTGCAAGGCTATACTTCACAATGAAGTTTACGGAAACTGGGAAAATTTTTATCATGATATGTTTTACAGATATCTTGATAAACGTAAATACAACTACCTTTTTGAAATATTTTATCTGCTTCCGATAAAACATACCTTCAAATTTTTGTTCAAATCTATATTTTACAAATTCAAATTTCATAAAGAAACTTATAAAAGCAAAGATGATTGGACTTTTTACTTTGAAAAAAGGCATTATCAGAAAAAAATAGACAAACTCGCTCAAAAACTCAACGGGAAAAAGATACTTTTGTACGGCAACGGTATGATTTCTCAGGTTTTGCAAGAAAATTACGATTTATCAAATCTGAATATTGTTGCAGTAACTGACAGAAAGTTATTGGGCTGCGATTCAATTCAAAGCCGTTATACAAAAATTGCTCCAAACAAACTTGGTACAATTGATTACGATGTTATCTTGCTGGCTGTAGCACAAGGGGAGAATATTAAAAAAACGTTTACAAATAAAGGCTGCAAGAAAGAAATAGTTAAATTAATCAGATAGGATTAATAATATGCTCAGAGATAAATTAGAAATTGTTTTAATAACATATAACAGAAAAGACTATCTTCAGGATACCCTGAATACCCTTTTTAGAGAGGATTCGCCGATAAGGAATTGTGATATTACTGTTTTGGATAACAATTCGACCGACGGAACCGGAGAAATGGTTGACGGATTTTGTAAATTATATCCAAATTTAAAACATGTAAGAAACCCTATAAATATCGGCGGAAACCCTAACGTTGCAAAGGCATTTACCGAAGTTTCCTCAAAGGAATATATTTGGATTTTATGTGACAACGATAAATATTGCTGGGATAATTTTTCCGAAATAGAAAATGCAATAGAGCAGGATTATGACGTAATATTTACCCAAAATTGTGAGAATAAAATTGCCGAAATGTTTTACAAAGCTACCTTTGCACCGGCATGTATTTACAAAACAAAAAATATTACACCTACCGTTGTGGAAAATATTTATGACAATATACGTTTTCTGTTTCCTCATTTGGCAGTTTTTGCTTGGAATATTAATAAAAATAACAGAATATTTATTCCTCAGAATGACACAATAATTCAAGTTATAAATCCGGAAGATAACAGGACCGTATTTAACCGAGGACTGGAAGCCGAATTTTTGCCTGAGCCAAGACGTAATATATTATGGCTTGTCGGATACATCAATTCAATTGAATTAATTAATGACAAAAAAGTGCAAAATGAAACAATAGAAGGTTGCAGGCACTATCATAAATCCTTATATGAATTATTCAAAACGTTTATGATTCAGAATAAATATGACAGAAATAACTATGGATACAACTTTTCACAAATTTTCCGGCTTTTAAATTTCTCTCAGAGGTTACGATTTATTTTGGCATATTTGAGAGTAAACCTGTCTTTAAAAAATTATAAGTACTATGAAATTCGCACTTATGATGATTGGGCGGAATACCTTGAAAAAATCGGAGAACAAAAATATATTGATATTCTTTCAGAAATCTTAAAGGGCAAAAAGGTTTTGCTGTATGGCGCTGGCATTGTTTCCCAGGTGTTAATTGATAAATATAACCTTTCGGGATTAGATATTGCAGGTATTGCGGATAAAAAATTTGAAACATTTGAAGAAGAAACTTACAAAGGTTTGAAAGCTATCCAACCATCTAAACTTCAAAATTATGATTTTGATTATATCCTTTTTACAATGAAGCTTTATAAAAAAATCGAAACAAGTCTGAGAGAACAGGGAGTAACACAAAAAGTGCTTCCGCTTATTAAAAGAGACAGAAAATACATATTGCGTGTAAGCTAATTTTTAAAAATTAATCCGCTCTTTTTCGACAACAAGAGGCCTGTTGTTAACTCTTGTATGGATTGCGCCTACATATTCACCAACAATACCGATAAAAAATAATTGGATTGCGGATATAAATAAAAATCCGGCTATTATAAAGCTTAAAGCTGACTTGTTAAACATTGAAATAAAAAAAATAAAAAGACTTATTATTCCCATTGCAACACCCATAAAGACTGCCAATCTTAACAAAACTTTTGAATGTTTAACCACACCGAGCATCGCATTGTCATAAAGCGTATAAAAATTGTTTGTTGTTATCCCTCTTTCCCTTTTGTTTTGCGTATATGGTATCAATGCTTTTTCAAAACCGATATCGCAAATTAGTCCTCTGAAATACGGATATGGGTCTTCAATTGAATGCATAGTATCAACCACAGTTTTATCATACAAACCGAATCCGGTATATTGTTTGATTTGTTCTGTTCCGTCATCGATAATATGCTCCATAAACCAGTAGAATAATTTTCGTATTCTATACATTGATTTTGATTCTTTTGAATTCGTTTTCTGACCAAGAACAATTTTGTAACCTTGTTCCCACTTTTCAATAAATTGTTCAATTATTTCCGGCGGGTCTTGTAAATCCGACGCAATATAAATAACCGCATCACCTTCGGCTTGCATTATTCCATAATATGGGGAACGTATATGTCCAAAATTCCTTGCATTCAGTATGACTTTTACCCTCTTATCATTCTTAGCGAGCTCTCTGAGTTTTTCCACTGTATTGTCTGATGAAAAGTTATCAATAATAATCTGTTCCCATTCATACTTTCCCTCGTATTTATCCATCTGAGATTTTACACGATTGTATAACTCTTCAATATTATCCTGCTCGTTATAGCATCCGGAAACGATACTTATTTTTTTCATAAAATATACGCCCTCATATTTTCAATAATAGTTAATTTTATTGTATAATAAAATTATGATAAGTGAAGAAAAAACTGATGAAATAGTTTTTGACCGTTGTGCAAAAACTTATAAAAAAGGATTAAAAAATACGCTGAAGGTCAGCGGATTTTCACCGAATTATTTTCACAATTATAAAGTCAAAGAACTTTTCAATTATCTTAAAAATAATAATTTTGAAAGAAAACCGATAAAAATTCTCGATTTTGGATGTGGTGTAGGATGTTCCGAACCTTATTTGTCGCATTATTTACCTAAGGCAAAAATATACGCTTGTGATATTTCTGATGAAAGTATAAAATGTGCGGTAAGTTCAAATAAACGAAATAATACGACTTTTGCAACATTTGAAGATGACAGCCTGCCTTTTGAAGAAAAATTCGATGTTATTTTTGTTGCAAATGTTTTTCATCATATACCGAGAAAAAAACAACAAAGTGTTATTAATTTGTTGAAAGCGAGTTTAAATGATAACGGATTTATTATAATATTTGAACACAATCCGTATAATCCTTTAACTGACCTTTTGGCGCTTTTAACAGATTATAGATATGATAAAAACACTAATCTGTTATCACCTCTATACATGAAGAAAATACTAAAAAATAGCGGATTTAAAAATTTTGAGTGCAATTACAGAATATTTTTCCCGGGTTTTTTGAGAATGTTCGTACCTTTTGAAAAATATTTACGTAAATGTCCTTTCGGCGCTCACTATTTTTACATAGCTTCATAATATATCGTGCAAGATATCTTCTATAATTCTTTTGGAAGAGGAATTGTTTTTTAAACCGGATTCTTTAAGTGTTTTTAGTCTTAATTCTTTCATAGAATCATTTGGAGGCAAGTCATTTAACAAAGTTTTAAATTCATCGAGATTGTAGGCTCTGTAATATGTTTTTAATATCGGATTATCAGATGAATTGAATTGAGATTTCCCTGACATTAAGTGAATAAGAGGCTTCCCGGTAACAAAATATTCTCCCAGAAAAGAGCTACAGTCAGTAATCATCATTTTGGATTGTTCAAATAAATTCAGATAATTACCGCTCTCATATTTTAATCCTATTTTTTCCCATTCGGAATAATAATCTTTAACTTCGTCCGGGGTCATTATTCCGGAATCAGGTAATGCTTTGCGCAAAAGCGGATGGGGCTTGAATATCCATTTAATTTCCTTATGAGATTTCGCATATTCAAGCATAAACTTTCCGCTCCATTCAAAAGTGCCGTATGCAAGCCCGATCCCGTTCACAGTCCAGTGAGGTGCATATATTACGTATTCTCCCTCTGAGGAGTCTTTATTATTGAAATAATCCAAATAAGGATATCCTACGACTTTAAGTTTCTCCTCTAAATTCTTGTTTTTATTTACATATTTATCCTTTGTATATTCATCGAGTATGTAGTAATTTTCGACATAATCATGGAATCTGAGCTTGCAGTCAATATCGGCTGTTTCTATCGGGAAATAATAAGGGATGTAGCATGTTAGAGCAAATTTTGAACAAACAACAGGTCCCTGTTCTGTTTTTACGTACCATGGGTGCTGGTAAAAAATAATATCCGGATTAAAATTTATAAACGGTATAAAGGTTGAATTGTTAATGTCAAAGGCATATTCAACAGTCATATTTTGTTTTTGAAAAAAACTGTAGGTTTTTTGCAACCCTTCCTCTGATATGTAGCTAGGATTGTCAGGATTCATGCATGAGGGCTTTGTAACCAGAACTTTAACGCTGAATCTTGAATCTTGTGTCAATAAATCATACAAAGCCTGACACTTCCACTTTGTTTCGTCATAAACATAAAAAACGACATTAAGTTTTTCGTTGTTTTTTAGTTTTTGTTTAAGCTTTTTTAATACCTTTGGTTTGTTATTTTTAATATAATTAACGTTTTGGAGCACTTTTAAATCATAAAAAACATCTTGAACTTTTTTATTTTGTGTAAGCTTATTGATACAATTGCCTATTTTCTCGTATGGAATATACATAACATAAAGTATAAAAAATTTATCAATACCTGTCAATTTCCCTTGTCTTTTTTAGAAAAAAATAGTACAATAGTCTGGTTAATAAACATTGAGAGGAACTTTATTTATGAAATTATACATGCAGGTTATGATTGCACTGGGGCTCGGACTTAAAAGGAATTGGCATATATTTGCCGGTTTGATTCTCGGTGTATTCGCCGGAGTTTGGCTTCATACAAACCAGAACCCTTTAATAATGGGTGTCCTTACTTTTGTAGGGCAGTTGTTTATAAGATTGATACAAATGATTGTAATACCGCTGGTAATATCGGCAATAGTTATAGGTATTACAAGCATTGGTGATAGCAAACAGCTAGGTAAACTCGGTACTAAAATGATAATGTATTATGCAATAATCACCGCAGTCGCAGTTTCACTTGGTGCGGGATTGGCATTGCTTATTAAACCAGGTTTGGGCGCTGCTGCTTATATAAATTCAGATGTAGCCACAGGAATACAGGCTCAGGTTGCAGCAACTATCGAGTCGCAAAAGGGAAATCTTTTAAATCTTATACTTGGATTTGTTCCGAAAAATCCTTTGGCAGCTGTTGCTAATGGTGAAATGGTTCCAATTATTGTATTTGCAGTTATGTTTTCAGTAGCACTTGCAAGAGTTGGTGAAATTAACAGACCGTTTGTAAGCTTTTTTGAATCAATATTTGCTGCTACTATGAAAATAACAGATTGGATTATGGGTTTTGCTGCTCCAGGTGTATTTGCATTGACAGCTGTTGCGGTTTCTGCATTCGGTATTGATATATTTATGGCAATTTCTAAATACCTCGGTGTTTTAGCATTGGGTTTTGGTATACAAATATTTGTGGTTTATCCGGTATTCTTAAGAATATTTTCAAAAGTTCCGGTATGGATGCTTTATGCAGCAATTGCTGAGGCTATGATGGTTGCATTTGGTACTGCAAGTTCTTCCGCTACGTTACCTTTAACGATAGCATGCTGTGAAAAGAGAGGTATTTCTCATAAAGTTACAAGCTTTGTTATACCTCTTGGTGCAACATTAAATATGGATGGAACAGCTTTATTACAAGTTGTTGCGGTTATATTCCTTGCTCAGGCTTATGGCGTTGCGCTCAGTCCGTTACTCATTGTTCAGGTTGCGTTACTTGCAATAGTCGCTTCTAGTACCTCTGCCGGTATTCCAGGAACAGGCTTAATCACTATTGCTCTGGTTCTTAACGGACTCGGATTAAGTCCGGAACAATTGGTTGCAGGTTTTGCATTCCTGTTCACGATAGAAAGAATAACGGATATGATGCGAACCCTTGTAAACGTAACTTCGGATGCAGTTGTAGCTGCGGCTATAGCTGATAATGAAAATGAAATAGATTATGACTTGCTTACAAATCCAAAAGAATACAACGAGGTTATAGATTAAACCGTGAAGATAGGATTTTGGGGATATCCTGACCCGCAAGTTGTAAATAATATTAAGAAACAATATCCGAATTCCGAATGGGTGGATTTAGATATTGATTTTGGTGCGCCCGGAAGTACAATCCTGCCCGAATCCTATTGTAAGATTATAAAAAACATCGTTGATAACACTTTGCATCTTAAACCCGAGCTAATTGTAGCTCCCATAGGAAAAGACAAGTGTGATAGCGGTTGGTTTGCCTCAAAAGTGCTTGCTGATTTAGGATTTAATGTTATACAAACAATTTATGAAAAACTGGCACCAAAACGTGAAATAAAAATCTGTACAAGCGATTTACCTTTGTATGACAAAGTCCAGCTTATAACAGCTGGAATTATCAATCCTGAAATTTTTAAGCAAACATATATTCAATCAGTACCTTCTGCAGGTTTTTGGGGTGTACCGCCGAATGATTTGGAAATACTTAAACTTTTTCCTGATACAACGCAAGTTTATGGCTGGATAAGGTGTGTAGAAGCGGGAACCCCGGCCGATATTGATTTAGAAATGTACGTGGATGAAGATGTACCAACGGTTTTTTATTCGCAGGCGTTTTGCTCAAAGGCACAGCTTGCGAAATACCTTGCAGATAAGTATAACGGACTATACATTGATATTGATGACTATGCTTCTAACTCTGTAAAAGCTAAGATTGAAGCATTTTTGAGGCTCAGTTAATTATGAATGAGATTCTTGGAAAAATTCATTCAATAGAAACATGCGGAACCGTTGACGGTCCGGGAGTACGTTTTGTTATTTTCACACAAGGCTGCCCAATGAGGTGCCTATATTGCCACAACCCTGATTCTTGGGCGTTTAATGGAGGGGAAGAATTAACATCCTCTCAAATTCTTGAAAAATATGACGGTGTAAAAGAGTTTTGTAAGGGCGGAATTACTGTAACCGGAGGGGAACCGCTAGTACAGACGGAATTTGTAACAGAACTTTTCAGATTGTCAAAAGAAAAAGATATTAATACCGCACTTGATACTTCCGGTGTTTTATTTAACAGAGAGAATAAGGCAAAGATTGATGAACTTTTGGGTTATACCGACCTTGTACTTTTGGATATCAAACATATTGATGATGCTGAGCATAAAAAGCTTACAGGTCATTCAAATAAAAATGTTCTTGATTTTGCTTTATATTTGTCAGAAATCGGAAAACCGGTCTGGATAAGACATGTTGTTGTTCCAGAAATTACTTATAATGAAACCTATTTAAAAGCACTTGGCAAATTTTTAGCACAACTAAAAAACATAAAGGCTCTTGACGTTTTACCTTATCACAATATGGCAATTTCAAAGTATGAAACACTACATATTCCTTATCTACTGAAAGACACATCGCCACTTTCAAAAGAAGATGCCATAAAAGCAAGAGATATCATACTTAACGCAATGAAGGGGTAAATATTTTAATGACATTACAAAGTTATTAATTTAGATAACTCGTTTTTCTTTTGTGCTTTGTGTGATATTAATTGTATAATGATTATCCTCTAAGTATTTTCTGAACATATCTTCGTAAGTCGTATTGATTTCTTTGAAATTTCCTCTGATTTTGGGCGGATATTTGATTGAATTTTTTAGTAGATATTTTTTCCCAATAGCTATTTTATATGATTTGCTCAAATCAATCGGTTCAAATTCCTGTGTTTTCGGATTTCGTACTCTTACTGACTCGTAATAATCGGAACTTGAATTCCCATCCTGAATAGATTTTATAAGGGTTTTATCAATCTGAACATCAGACCAGTGGATTAAGGTGTTTCTTGTCGGATTAACCAGATTATCGAGTACATTTTCGACAATCATGCCTGCAAAATCTTCTCCCATAACATAACCTGCTTCCAGACCTGATAACTCTTTGCTTACTCCGTCAAAAATTTTCATAACGGTAAGATTATCTGATTTGTTTTCCAGCCCGCACCTGATTATGGAAGATTGCAACCCGACTGTAAAAATATCCGAATCTGTTGTTTTGTTCAGTTCTTCTTTTATTGCTGTGGTTAAGAAATTCATCAAATAGCTGTTCTGGTATCTGGTTTCATCACCGTAGTATAGCTGTAGATGTTTGTCTTTTTTACCCTGTGCAGAAGTAGTTAAATCTTTGATTTTTATAATTGGTATAGTATCTTTACTAAACTTTTCTTTCAAAGCATTGAAAAAGGACTGTTCTTCTATTCCGTCAAGAACAGTTCTGTTAATATCATATTGAGTAACCGAAGGTGTGGAAAAATTCCCGTCGTCGTCAAATTTGCAGTTCAAAGCTTTTATAATTTCATTGTCTTTACCCAGAGAGCTAATTGTTGTTTTTCCGATTGCTTTTTGCGTAATTTTGTGGTCGTGTCCGTTTAGTACATGGTCAATTTCGGGAACATTTTTTATTATAATTTCAGCAAGATGTTCTCCCATGTGTGAGAGAAGTATTACCGCACCTTTAGGATTTTCTGTTTTAAATTTATCGACCTGCTCTTTAACTGAATTTATCGTACCTTGGAGGGTTTTTTCTGTTAAAGCTGTATCTTTTTGGTCTGAATTATCGAAAAATTCCAATCCTTCGCACAAACCAGGGTTATAGTAGTCCATACTTGGAATGGTTACTCCAAGTATCAAAACTTTGTGTCTTAAATCAGGGTTTTTATCATCTTGTATTTCGTAAACAAGAGATTTAACAATATCCTGGGATTTATTTGCTGATTCTGTGATTTTATAAGATTTGTCGAAATTAACATTTGTTATTAAAGATTTCATAGGACATGTCTTCATAACATCGAGTATAAAATTTGTCCCTGCATCAAGACAGTGATTGCCCATTGTGTAGATTGTTGAAAAATTATAATTCAATCCGCCGGTGAGATTGTTTATTTGTTTTTGGATAATCTTTTTTATACTGTCGATTGTTTTAATCAATGCCCAC